>Ga0302202_10000412_pt1 | contig 56534 bp, 35 predicted proteins | sample II_Bog_N3_3_FD_194579 | JGI IMG/M metagenome (GOLD analysis project Ga0302202, IMG submission 194579) | Peat permafrost microbial communities from Stordalen Mire near Abisko, Sweden - II_Bog_N3_3 | ecosystem: Environmental > Terrestrial > Soil > Wetlands > Peat | place: Sweden: Abisko... | reverse complement strand
ATTCTCTGCACCGCGCCGGTAAACAGGAAGGTGTGGTCAACCATGATCTTCAGGTTCTTTTGCAATGCGAGGTTGATCAGTTCCTCCCCTTGCGCGGCATTGCTGGTAAATGGCTTTTCAACGAAAACGTGCTTCCCGTTTTCCAGCGCAGCCTTGGCTAACTGGTAGTGCGTCCACACCGGTGAAATTACGGCGACGGCGTCGATTTCAGCCGACGAAATCACGTCCATGGCGTCCGGGGTTACCTTGATTCCCGGATAGGCCTTTTGGGCGCGCAGGCGCGCTGCCTGACTAAGATCCGCAATGGCGAGAACCTGGGAACCTTCAAGTGCGGTAAGGTTCCTCACGATATTCGGGCCCCAGTAGCCGTATCCAATGACGCCGAAGTTCACGGGGTCTTCACCTTTCTTCAGCACTGCCGATGTTTGTGATTATTCGTTGGGGGAAGAGCAAGGTCAGCACCGAGCAAGCGGATGCAAGACCGGTCGAAATCGAAAAGACAAGAAGAAATGCAGGCGTCAATACGCCCCGGTACCTCTGATAACTGCAAGTGGAGTACGCAACAGGATCTTGAAGTCGAGCCAGGGAGACCAGGTCATGGCGTAGCGCAAATCCATGCGCACCATGTCGTCGAATTTCACCCGGCTTCGCCCTGAAACCTGCCATAGCCCGGTAATCCCGGGTTTGAATTCCAACACGCGCCGACGGTGCCAGGTCTGGTAGGCGGCCACCTCGTATCGAACCGCAGGACGAGGACCCACCAGGGACATTTCTCCGCGCAGGACGTTCATGAATTGCGGAAGCTCGTCCAGGCTGGTTCTGCGCAGGATTCGTCCCACGCGCGTGATCCTCTTGTCGTTCGTTAGCTTGTAGACCGGTTGTTCTTGCCCATTCGACTGGTCGCAATCTGCCTTGTCGTTGATCAGCGTAGTGACATAGTCCTTGTGCACGTTGCGATCGATGTTGACGTACATTGTGCGGAATTTCAGGAGTATGAAGAGTTTGCCGTGTTGTCCGACCCTGGTTTGACTAAAAAGCACAGGGCCTTTGGAGGAAAACTTAATTGCCAGCCCGATCAGCCACAGCAGGGGAAGGCAAAGGAGCAACGCCGTCAGGCTGCCTACAATATCGACCAATCGCTTGGTGGCCAGCAGAAAGCGCCTGCGCTTTCCGGGGCGCGACAGTTCTGGATACAGGATGAGATTAATCGGATGGCCGGATTTGCCATGATCCCATTCATCAGGGAAGAAGTGGAATGAAATGCTGACTTGATCCAGCGGGTCGAAAACCAACTCATCTCGGAGTATGGTTTCAACCCTGCTTTGGATCGTGTTCAGGGTTGAGTCCTTGTCGATGGCCGCAAGCCCGGAAAAAATAACGCCTAGCGTTGCGCGGTCCTTGTACCAGCCGACCAGGTCGGTTTCCCGGTTGGATGCCATCAGTGCACCCGCAAGATTTTCGAGAGCTGTCGCGTGAAGTTCCGAGTTGTGAAGTTTGCCAGCCTCCAACAGCATGAGCAGGAAGGGTTCCTTGGAACGTTCGGATCTCTTGCGTTCGATGGCGATCATGCGCTTGAAGGTCCTTTCGTCCAGGACCTCACGCTCCCCAGCCGAAAGAGACTCGATGGGCGAGCCACCCGGGCTCGAATTATCGTTCTCGCGTAGCGACCTCACAGCGTACTCCTCTCTCGACAATCAAGACTCACTCCGGAATGAGTCAACTGATCTTGTTGGCTGTGCACCCAGAAGGTTACTGCGAATCGTGCAGCGGCAGATTGAAGGGAAGTATCGTTCTCTGCCCCTGTCGGTCCGCGCAATTCAGAACTGGAGGCCCCGATATGACAACGACTTGGGGATGGTGTTGGCTGCCGCGTACTCCGCTGCATGGTTAAAGAAGTATAACGGGTGTCCTTCTCAAATCTGACAGGTTCTTTTTGAACTCATGGTTCCTGTTGGCAAGCACGAAACACGCTTTGCAAGAATCTGCCGACACCAGCAGACTACTTGGCCGGGAATCTGCTTGGCAAACCTTATGCCGCCGGTTCCACATCCGAAGCGTCAATTTCCACGCCCACCGACTGCGCCAGCATGTCCACGGAAAGAACCAGGCGATCCTGATTCTTCTTGCGAACGAGGATTCCTTCAATGCCTTCGAGAGTGCCTCGCTTCACTCGAACCCGTTCGCCATCCTTCAGAAAGGGATGCGGCTCTACCTGAAATGGCCCATCAAGTGTCTTTCGAATTGCCTGAATCTCAGCTTCGGGAACGATCGCAAGGTGTTCACCGTTGCATAGAATCGTGTAAACCCCTGGAGTTGTCACAACCTGCAATTGGCGATTGTGCCCTCCCTTGATGAATAGATAGCAGGGGAAAAGCGGCAGGGAAAGCATCTTGCTTCTGTCTTTCCAGCGGTGGGTTGCCTCATAGAGCGGAAGAAAGACTTCAAAGCCCTTTGCCGACAGCATGCGCGCGACCATCTTCTCGTGCTGGTGGCGTGTGTAGACCGCCCACCAAGCCGGGGTTTCCTCGATTCTGTCGTCAATGCTCTGTGAAGCCGGCATGTTTTCTTCGCCTTTCCTGCGATCGGTGAATACTCCTGGCGCCAGTTGAGCAGATATAGCTCCGCCCTGTGGGTTACACCCAACATCTTACGCCCAGCATCGTTTCGCCCGCGGCCCGTGGCTCAAGTACCATTCTCATCAACACAATGCCGCAATGACCCGTTCGCGAGGTGCACCGATACTGAGGCGAATCATAGATGAACCCCGCGGCGGGGGCAATGACCAAAAAGTGGTGAAGCAATGGCCCCAACGGTCCAATAATCAGGGGATCCAAAGCGTCGCCCGCACAGGCCGATGGAAGCGTTACGAAGGTATCTGAAAGTGTGGATAGAAAACGAACTGAAGTGCAGCGAATTGATTACCTGCGTAATTCGCAGGTAACATGTATGCGGCCATGGTGGAGATGTGAAGGACACGAGGCCAATCTGTCAGACGAGGCCTGGGTTGTCGTTGCATGGTGTGGCAATGCGCCATCGGCTGCGCGCCGAGGCAGCCTGTCCGCCAACTCCGCGGATTTGAAGCCGGGCAGGCACCATGGCCATGATTCCGAAGCCGCAGCGTTCTTGATTCCGGCTCCCGGTGACGGTATCGCAGCCTCCCAACCGTCTTTTGCGTGGACACCGCCGGTTGAGGAAAGAATGCTATCTGGGCCGAACCAGTTCGACGCGATCGTGGGTGCGGACCCAGGTGTTGCCGGCCATGCGGCCTACGGCGTCCAGGCCGGCCGGATCGACGCGGAAGTCTTCCAGCAGGTCTTCGCGCAGGTGAATGCGGACCACCTCGCCCAGCACAATGACGCCCGCGCCCGGCTCGCGGCCGACGTAGATAACCTGGAGCAGCCGGCACTCCATCTGCGCCGGCGACTCGGCCACCCGCGGCGGGCGCACCACCGCACTGGCCACGGGCGTGAACCCGCCCAGGGTAAACTCGTCCACCTCGGGCAGCACCTCGGCGGCTGTCTCATTGGCTGCCGCCGCCATTGCCTCGTTCACAACATTGATGACAAATTCGCCGGTTTCTTCCACATTGCGCAGGCTGTCTTTGCGCATATCCCAGTAGCGGCCCGCTTCGGCCACGCCCGCGGCGCGCAGGGCGGGGCAAAACAGAACCGCGGGTGGGTTCGAGCCCGCCATGGTGAAGGCGCTGAAGGGCGCCAGGTTGACCGCGCCCTGCCGATCTATGGTGGAGACCAGGGCCACCGGCCGGGGCACGATGATGCCGGTCATCAACTTGTAGATCTGGCGCAGTTCGCAATTGGCCGGGTTGAGGGTGACCATGGGGCGGTCTGAAGCGCTTGCAACGTTCATGTTCATAATCTAGTACATCTTGCCCGGTCACGATTTTTTTGTCCGCCAGGTGTGACGGTTCTGGTGCCTGCCCGGAAATTCGTGCTGTGGTAACACAGCATGATGCACAATCAATGGAAGGGAGAATCTGTCTTGCCGCGAATTCACTTTCAACTTCAGCTTGCCGAACTCAAGGACAAGCTCCTCGCCATGGCTGCCTTGGCGCAGCTGGCCGTCGAGTCCGCGGTGGACGCCTACCTGCAGCGCGATGAGGGTCTGTGCCAGTACGTCAAGCAGAACGAAAAGGCCATCAATGCCGCGCAGCGGGAACTGGACGAGATGGCCTATGAACTGCTGGCCAAGGAACAGCCCATGGCCATCGACCTGCGCTTCACCCTGGCGGTCATCAAGATCAACGGCGATCTGGAGCGGATCGGCGACCAGTGCGTGGGCATCACCCGCCGCACGCGCGACATTATGAGGACCGGCGATGTGGACCTGCCGGTGGATTTTGCGGCCATGGGCGAGTTTGCCGCCCGCATGATCCGCTCCGCGGTGCAGGCGCTGCTCGAGGGCGACGCCCGTTTGGCCGACACGGTGCGCGAGATGGACGACGAGATCGATCGCATGAACCGCCGCGCCCAGGCCGACCTGCTCATCCTCATCCAGGAGAAGCCGCAGTTTACCCAGCAGGCCATGAGCGGCATCCTGGTGGCGCGCAACCTGGAGCGCATTGCCGACCACGCCTCGAACATCGCCACCGACGTCATCTTCTGGATTCGCGGCGCCGATGTGCGCCACCAGTTGAGCATGTCCCTGGACTGACGCCGGCAGGCCGTAGATGGCCCGTCCACGACGGCGCAATGGGCCCGGTACAAAAGATCAGCCGCTTAATGAGGCGATTGCGCGTGAACAGGGCTATTTGTGCCTGATTCGAGTATCTTCTCGACCAGTTTGTAAAGGGTTGTCCCCGGCTTGCGGGGCCAATCTGTGCACGGAGGAGTGTCGCGCTTCCTTGCTCTCTCGGCAGCAGTGCGAATCAGGTCGGGAGTAAAGTGTCTGGAATCAACGTGCTTGTCGTATCCGGGCAAGTGCTTGCGAAGCCTTCGGTCGCACTCGTCGGCGGTTGCCACGCCATTTGCATTTTCAAAATGCAAGAGCAGCCAGTACTCGAACTTGGGGTTGCTAAGGGCGAATCCATAATTGTCGTGGCCATCCGCCCAGGCGTGTAGCTGTTGGAGGTGCTCTTCGAGCCAAGAGTCTTTATCGACGACCACCCAGGCTTCATCACCCTTGATCAGGCGCTCCTTTCGTACATACTCCCTTGCGCATTTCAACGCATCCTTGGGGGGAAGATTTGTTTTATTAGGAAGGCACTTCACGCGGACAAGCGATCCTTCGACCAGCGACTCGTCCTCGAATAGGCGGAAGTACTCCTGTTCTGTGACCGTACCTTCAGCAACAATGACAAACATGCGTTTGTAGCGCCGTTTGCCTTGAGACCGCCTGAACTGGGAGGTCATCGCACTTCCACCTCGCCTTTGCATACAGGAGCAGCGCTTCTTATGTGAGGCACTCCGCCCATCCGGCCCTGCAAATAGCTCTTGCGAATGTCCTTATCCTTACGCACGTCCTTGAATTCGCTAAATGCAACCAACTTCGATGCTCCAGACCTGTCCCGCTCTGTGAGCCAAATCTCATCTCTGCGAAAAATGTCCTGAGTCATCAATTGGGTGTCGTGCGTCGTAAAAATCAACTGTGATCGCGATTTATCTGTTCGCGGTTGCGCCAAGTAATGTTCGAGGAGGTTTCGGGTCAATAGGGAATGCAGGCTTCGATCCAATTCGTCAATCACAAAGACGGGTGGAAAGCTCCTTTCCTCGAGCAATAAGAAGGCTGGTAAGAGGTCGAACAACCGGCGTGTACCGTCGGACTCGTCCAAGAAACTGAAGAGAATTTCCTCACCGCCTTCGCCCACATGAACTGGCGCAAGCCGTTTTGCAATGATTGTGCCCTTCTCCTTGCGCAGAAAGACTCCCTCATCCCAAGGCAAGCTAAGCGGAAGTGTCTGTCCTTCCTTTAGGTCAGCAGCAACCGCATCAAACAGCTCTTTAGGCAACGTTCCCTCCGAGGAGATTTCCACTTGTCGAAAAGCAGCAATTCCGGAGTCGAGGTCATGTAGTCTGCTTTTCATCTTCTTGAGATGCGGATGGTGATCGTCCGTGATGTCGGACAGTTGTCCAAAACGCGTGTTTGGGAGAATCACAATGAGGCTTTTATCAAACCAATCAAAGATCGGCTTGAATTCTACGAGTCTTTGGGAGACAGAGTTTGTCAAATAGAGCTGGTTGTCATGTGTCCCACGAAATGCAAAATTCTGCTCATCCTTCTCCCGGATCTTCGGAGAAAGATAAAAATCCTCTGTATCTGACCGCCGAAATAATGTTTCCTCTGAGGTCGCATTAATCCGCTTCAGTTCTTCATGAGTAACGCTCTTTGCTGTCACAGAGAACTTGTACTCGTAGGCTGTCACTCCGATCAAAAGCTGAAAGCGGAATGTCGTTGGTAGTACAGAGCAACCTTTGCTCAGAAGGAACGGCTTGGTGGAAATTGGGGCATCGGCCTTAGGAGGCTCAGTGATGAACTTCCTAGAGAAATGCAAGGCCTTGATAAGATTGCTTTTTCCGGAGGCGTTTGCCCCATAGATTACGGCCACAGGCAGCAATTTCATGTTGTATTTCTCAGCCGTAACAATGTGGTCAGAATGTTGCTCCTCTTGCGTTGCTACCATATCGAGGGTTGCCTCATCCCGGAAGGACATCCAGTTCTCAACAGAAAAGCGAAGCAGCATTTCGGCACCTCAGGAGACAAATTCTCTCAGTTCTGTAAATATAGACGCATTCGTCGTAAATTTATGTCAAGTTGAGAGATTTTTTCTCTCAACTTGACAATTAATACTGTCATTTTAGAAATATTGCCCAACAGTAGTGTCCGGCTAAAACCGGGTCGCTCGCTGTAACGATCACATATTACACGGGATAGAGTATAACTCGCATTTTTCGATTTGAAATTGATGGCGGCAGAATCGGGGGCAAGCACCGAGTGGCCGTGACCAGCGCGGATTGCCGACAATGAGGGATGAATGCCGGACAGACTGTCTTCTCCCAGCTCATGGATCACCTGCCCTCCTACGAGTTCCAGAAGTGTGTCGAGCGCTATCGCGGAGATGCGCACCAGCGGGGCTTCTCCTGCCGCGACCAGTATTTGGCGATGGCCTTTGCTCAGCTGACCTATCGCGAGAGTCTCCGTGACATCGAAGCCTGCCTGGGCGCCATGCGCGGCAAGTTGTACCACATGGGCTTCCGGGGACGCGTGACGCGCTCGACACTGGGCGATGCCAACGAGGCGCACGATTGGCGCGTCTTTGCCGACTTCGCTCAGGTGCTGATTGCCATTGCACGCCCGCTGTATGCAGATGATCCTCTCAGCGTGGACCTCGTTCAGGCCCTTTATGCGCTGGATTCGACGACGATTGATCTTTGTCTTTCTGTATTTCCGTGGGCCAGGTTCCGCAAGCACAAGGGCGCGGTGAAGATGCACACCCTGCTCGACCTGCGCGGCAACATTCCCACGTTCATTCGCATTACCGACGGCAAGGTGCATGACGTCAACATCCTCGACGAGCTATTGATAGAGGCTGGAGCGTTCTATGTGATGGATCGCGGCTACATCGATTTCGAGCGGTTTCACGCGTTCACGCTCTCGCTGGCCTTCTTCGTCGTGCGCACCAAAGAGAACGTACTGCTGCAACGCCGCTACTCGCATCCGGTGGACAAAAGCACCGGCGTGCGCTCGGACCAGACCGTCGTCCTGGCAACCATCGGATCGGCGTCGGCATATCCAGATGCTCTGCGCCGTGTGAGTTACTTCGACGCCGTCACTGGCAAGCGATTGGTTTTTCTGACCAACAACTTCAGCCTGCCCGCACTGACCATCGCGCAAATCTATAAGCAGCGCTGGCAGGTCGAGCTTTTCTTCCGCTGGGTCAAGATGCACTTGCGCATCAAGGCGTTCTACGGAACCAGTGAGAACGCGGTGAAGACCCAAATCTGGATAGCCGTCAGCGTCTATGTGCTGGTCGCCATCGTCCGCAAACGGCTCGGAATCGAGGCCAGCCTCTACCAAATCCTACAGATTCTCAGCCTAACTCTGTTCGAGAAAACGCCCATTTTACAGGCACTTCAAGAGATGGGCTGCGATAACGACTTAAGCGATATCTGCAACCAATTGAATCTGTTCGACTTGTAGCCGGACAACAGTGATGCAACTTGATCAGTTCGTCTGGGCATGTCACTCCGGCGGCTACCATCGAATCGCTTGCATTCACTACCAGTAGGCTCTCTTTGGGGAGCGGCAACTGACTACTGGCGCCCTTGGCGAAGTACGCGACAGCCGCGAAGCATTGCCTTTTGGAATTGCTCACTGCCTCGGTGAGTTCAGCCCATACTCCCTCACTCAAGAATGTTGTCGTCATCGCTCTTAGCTCTCATTTAGTCGCGGAAGTAAATACAAGTGCAAGCTCCAGTGCTAGGAGTCCCAGGCTTAGATAGGATGCCTGGGACTTCTAGTTGATTGAGACTACTCCTCTTCTTCCTCCACAGGGCGCTTGGCGTTGGCGAGGATCTTTTCGGCTACTAGCTGCGGGACGATGTCGTAGTGGTCCATCTCCATGCGGTAACTGCCCTTGCCCTGGGTCATGGAGGTGAGGATGGTCCCGTAAGTCAGCATCTCGGCCATGGGAACCTGCGCGTTGATAACCGTGGTGCGACCCTTGGACTCCATGCCGCCCACGCGGCCGCGGCGTCCGTTGAGGTCGCCCATCAGGGCGCCGGCAAACTCGTCCGGAGCCTCGATTTCGACCTTCATGATGGGCTCAAGCAGGCAGGGCTTGCAGGACTCCATGCACTTGCGGAAGGCGATGCGCCCGGCCATCTTGAACGACATTTCGTTGGAGTCCACGTCGTGGTAGCTGCCGTCGTAGACGGTGGCCTTGAAGTCCACCACCGGGTAGCCGGCCAGGTAGCCGCGGGCGGCTGACTCGACGATGCCCTTCTCGATGGCGGGGATGAAGTTGCGCGGCACAGCGCCGCCGAAAACCTCATTGCCAAACTGGAAACCGCCGCCGCGGGGCAGGGGCTCCATGCGGATCTTGCAGTCGCCGAACTGGCCGTGGCCGCCGGTCTGCTTCTTGTGGCGGCCTTGCGCCTCGGCCTTGCCGCGGATGGACTCGCGGTAGGGCACCTTGGGCGCCTTGAGGGTGACCTCGGCGTGATAGCGCTTCTTGAGCCGGCTGACGATGGTTTCAATGTGCGGCTGGCCGGCGCCGGCGATGAGGAACTCGTTGGTCATGGGGTCGCGGAAGAAGCGGATGAGCCGGTCCTCTTCCATGAGCTTGTGGATGGCGGGGGCGAGCTTGTCTTCGTCGGCGCGCGACTTGGGTTCGATGGCGTAGGTCATGGCCGGCTCGGGGAAGTCGGGCACTTCGACCTGCACCTCGGCGCCCTTCTGGCCCAGGGTGTCGCCGGTGAGGGTGTCGCGCAGCTTGGCCACGGCGCCCAGGTCGCCGGCGTGCAGCTCGGGCACCTCGATGGCCTTGCGGCCCTGCATGACGCTCAGGTGGGAGAGCTTCTCCTGGCTGCGGCGGGTGTAGTTTTCCAGGGTGGCGTCGTTCTTGACCACGCCGCTGATGACCTTGAAGAAGGTGACGCGCCCGGAGAAGGGATCGGTCATGGTCTTGAAGACCACCAGGCCCACCGGCTCGCTGTCAGCCACCTTGCGCGCGGCGAGGACAGCCGCGTCGGGGTCTTCTTCCTTGCCGGGCTCGACCGGGGTTTTCACGGCGAAGGGGGCGCGCTCGAGGGGCGAGGGAGCATAGGTCTTGAGGAAGTCCAGCAGATGGTCGTTGGCCATGTTGGCCAAGCCGCTGGAGAAGAGTACGGGGAAGATGCGGTCATCGCGAATGGCTTCATGCAGGGCGGCGATGAGATGCTCCTCGGGGATGGTGCCCTTCTCGAAGTACTCCTCCATCAGCTCGTCCTTGCCCTCGGCCACCAGTTCCACCAGCGCCTCGTGGCGGGCCTTGGCGTCGGCAGCCACGCTGGCGGGAATCTCGGTGGTGACCTTGCCGCGGCCGTCGCCGCCGGGGGTGTAATAGAAGGCATCCATGGTGATCAGGTCCACCACGCCATGGAAGCCCTGGGCATCGGAGATGGGCAACTGCACGGGCACGCACTGCCGGCCCCAGCGATCGACCAGGTCTTCCATGAGGGCGCTGAGCCCGCCGCCACCGCCGGCCTTGGGGTGATCCATCTGGTTGACCACCACGATGCGGGGGACGCCGGCCTCTTCAGCAAACTTCCACACCCGCTCGGTCATGGCCTCGACGCCATTCTGGGCGTTCACCAGCACCACGGCGGTTTCGACCGGCAGCAGCGCGGCGCGGGCTTCGTGGCTGAACATATGAAAGCCGGGGGTATCGACAAAATTGATTTTCACGCCCTGCCACTCGGCAAAGGCGACGGCGTTCTGCATGGTGACGCCGCGGGCTACTTCTTCTTCGTCATAGGCGGTGACGGCCGAACCGTCTTCCACCCGGCCCTGGGTGGGGGTCATCTTCGCGGCATGCAGCAAGGCGGCAATCAAGGTGGTTTTGCCGCTGTGCGCATGCCCCATTACAGCTACGTTGCGGATCTCACTTCCCTGGTACGTTTTCATGGTGTTTCTCCTTGGCATTGCAAATCTGTTCCCCGCGGCCGGCGAATCTTGCGGCCGCCTGCGGTGGGGCCAATCTTCCGATGAATGTTGCTTCCTGCTTTCCCGCCTCAGACACGGCAAATGCGCGCGGGCGCCCCGCCCTTGCCGCGGCTGCGGGGCCTCTAGGGACAGGTCTTCGCCCGCGGGGCGGCATTTTGCGGCCAGGGTGGGAGTGCACGAAGCTGTTCCGGGGGAATTCCCGGACACAGAAACTGTTTTTCAGTGGGTGTGCCGGACGCAGGAAAGCCGTGGGGACGTCCGTGAGGGCGTCAAGGTGGCCGAATTGCAGGGCCACAGATCCCGGTCTGCCGTCTTCCTCGTCCGTCATTGAGAGGGTCTCGGGCCGGCGCCGTGCGGAGGAAGGGAGGATGAATCCGCAGGGCGTCTTTCGCTAAGAAGCGGATGCTATCACACGCGGAGTGTGAACGTCCTGTGACTGGGGGCACAGGGAGGAGATTAGGAGATTAGGAGATTAGGAATTAGGGATTAGGGATTAGGGATTAGGCGAACGCGGCTGCCGCACCCTGGGAAGGATGCGGCAGCCGGGATTCGGCGGGGGTTACTGCACGGTGACGGTGACAGGTGTGGAAGTGGTGATCTGTGCGTTGGCTGAATCGACTCCAGCCACGGTGAATACATAGTTGCCCGGGGTGGTTGCCGGGGTAACCGGGGTATTGTTTGTCGAGGAGTTGGAGCTTCCGCCTCCGCAGCCGATTACCCCGGCGGCAGCGACGATACCCAGCAGGACCAGCATCAACAGCCAGCGCCGACGCCTTGCGGGCAGGCCGAACATCAGCAGAAGCGCCAGGACCGCGCCTCCGCCGCCCCGCCCCCAGAGCTTCTGGCCGAAGGGCTGGCCGAGAGAGGCGGATGACGCTGCGGTTGTCTGCACGGTCAGGGTGGTGGTACCGCTGCCGCCAGCCGTGATGGTTACGCTGGTCGGGCTCAAGCTGCACTTGGGCAGGCTCTGTGCGCCGCTCGGAGAGGTGGTCAGGGAGCAGGTCAGATTAAGCGTTCCGGAGTAGGTGCTGCCTGCCGAGATGGTGACGTTGCCGGTTGCGGCGGATCCGGGGGCAACGGGAGACGGAGTTGGTACCGAGATCGCTGCCGGTGAGACCGTAATCGTGGCTGTCCCGGTCGCACTGGCGTAGGTTCCGTCCCCTGGGTAGGTGGCGGTTATGGTGGTGGCGCCGCTGCTGAGGGTACCGGCCGCAATGGTAAAGCTGGCCGAGCCGCTGGCGAGCGTCTGGTGTGCGCTGTAGGAGCCTCCGGCAAGGGTGACCGTTCCGGTGGGCGCTGTGGAGCCGCTGCCAGCCACGGCAACGGTAACCGTGTCGCTTTGCGTGTCAGTAATGGTCGCAGCCGAAGGAGTCACGGTCACGGTCGGGGTCAGTGCTGTGGCCGGGGGCGTAACCGTGACGGTTTTTGATCCGGTCGCACTGCCATAGGTGGAAGAACTGGAGGCATCGGGGGTGTAGGTGGCCGTCAGCGTGTCCGTCCCGGTTGCCAGCGAACCGGCAGCAACAGTGATGGTCGCAGTGCCGCTGGCCAGCGTTGTTGCCGTGGAACTGTAACTGCCGCTGCTCAGAGTGACCGAGCCGGTGGGGGTCGCGCTGCCGCTGCCGCCGCTGACAGCGACCGCCACCGTCAACGACTGCGCGGTGGTGATGGTGGACGCGGACGGCGTCACCGTGACGGTGGGTGTGATCGTTGTCGAGGCGCTAGTTACCGTCACCGATTTCGTTCCGGTAGCGCTGTTGTAGGTCGAGGAACTGGAGGAGTCGGGCGTGTAGGTGGCGGTCAGCGTGTCCGTGCCGGCCGTCAGCGAGCCAGCAGCAACAGTGATGGTTGCGCTGCCGCTGACAAGCGTTGTTGCCGCCGAGGTGTAGCTGCCGCTGGTCAGCGTGACGGAACCGGTTGGGGTGGCGCTGCCGCTGCCGCCGCTGACGGCAACCGTCACCGTCAACGACTGCGCGGTGGTGAGGGTGGATGCGGACGGCGTGACCGTGACGGTAGGCGTGGTCTTTGACGAGGAGGTTACCGTCACCGACGCCGTTCCCGTGGCGCTGTTGTAGGTAGAGGAACTGGAGGAGTCGGGCGTGTAGGCGGCGGTCAGCGTGTCTGTCCCGGCCGTGAGCGAGCCGACAGCAACGGTGATGGTTGCGCTGCCGCTGACAAGCGCCGTTGCCACGGAACTGTAGCTGCCGCTGGTCAACGTGACCGCGCCGGTCGGGGTGGCGCCGCCGGTTCCGCCGCTGACGGCGACCGTCACCGTCAACGACTGCGCGGTGGTAATGGTGGATGCGGACGGCGTGACCGTAACGGTGGGCGTGGTCTTTGTCGCACTGGCTGCGTAGGCGCTGATGAAGGTACCCGCGTCGAGCGAGCCGAGGCCGGTGACCTCGTCATAGCCGGCCGTGACCAGGAACCCTGCCTGGCCGCCGCTCAGTCCGGTTGCCGAGGGAATGCTGTTGTTGCACATGCTGGGGGTGTTGACGCTGCAATTGCTAACGCCGCTGGTGGCACCCGTCACGTCGTGAAACGCGGCGGGGACGCTGGCCGCCATGGCATAGAGGCTGGGATTCAGGTTGCCTTGGGCCGAGCCCAGCTTCTGATCGAGCAGAGCCGTGATGCCTGCCATGCCGGGAGCTGCCGCGGAGGTGCCGGAGAAGTACTCGAAGCCGAAACTGCCACTTACCGTGACACAACTGCTGCTGTTGGCGGTGCCTGCGGCCGCCAGGCATCCGAAGTAGCCGTCGTGGCCTGAGGCCGAGAAGGCAATGTCCGGGGTATAGCGGCCGACCTTGCCGGGGACGCCGGTTCCCGTTTGCCAACTGGGGGTAGCGACGAGGAGGCTCACGCCGCCGCCGGAGGAGGCCACGACGGGGCTGGAGTTCGAGTCCAGCGGCTCATTCCACGCGCCCTCGGGAATATAACTGCGCACCGAGGAGAGGTTGGTTCCGTTGCTGGAACTCCAGTAGGTGGAGGGGTTGCTCCAATCGGCAAACTCGGTTCCGCCCACGCAGGTGGCATAGCTGGAGGAGCAGATGTAATTGGGGCTGTTGGCCAAGGGGCTTGCCGGTGGCGTGGTGAAGCTGGCATCGCAGCCGGAGGCGCCGGAGTCGTCGGAGGAGACAAACACCGAAATGCCTTCCGCCGTGGCGCTCTTGAACAGCGAGTCCCAAAAAGTGACTCCAGATTGCCCGGCCGAGTGCTCGCACAGCCCGAAGCTGATGCTCATCACCTGGGGCGGCGAAGAAGCATTCACCAAATACTGCGCATCCGCGCCGATGTCCCCGCCATTGCCGCTGGTGTCAACCACCAGCAGGAGATTGGCGCCCTGGGCCGTGCTGCCAGCGCGCATCACATCGAGCGTGGCTTCGAGCTGGTCTTCAGGGACATTGCAGGGCGATGCCGAGCAGGCGGTCAGAGGGGAACCCGGATCGGTGGTATTGGGCGGAACGACCGTAGTGAGCCTGCTGGTGATGGAAGGGATTCCGGTCTTGCTGGTGAAATTGTCGAGATCGGCAGTATTGACGCGCGAGCGGCCCACGATGCCGATGGTGATGCCCGCGCCGGTCAGGCTGGCGGGGATATCGTAGACAGTGGCAAAGTCGGCGGGCGAAAGATAGTGGCTGCCGCCGGCGGTGGTCTCCTGCGGCGAAGCCGATTGCGCCGGGGCGGCATGGACCTGGGGCTTCTCCTCGATGGTGTAGAGGCCGCGCACGGCTTTGATGACCGGGACGAGCGCCTGCGGGATCATGGGATCGGAGGAAACCGACATGCGCTGGACGCCATTGACCTTGTAGTAATGCATCTCAGTCTGGAAGGCGCGGCCGATGTCTGCCGCCGTGCCGCCGAAGCCGATGAAGATGCGGCTGGGCGAAACCCAGTTCACATGCAGACCCTGCGACTGCAACCAGCCGGTGACGCTGGCAATGTCCTGATCGGAGAGGCCGAAGCGCTGCCCCACCTCGACGGGAGTGAGCCAATGGTGGTAGTTCGGCGAGGCGGGGTTTTGCTGGTCTGCCAGGAACTGGTCAAAGGCCTGCTCCTGCTGGGGCGAGCGAGCCAGGACGATGGTCATTTGATCCAGCGCCTGGTCTGCCGGAACCAACCCCGCATTGTTGGCCGGTTTGGCCCAGAGCGGAAGGTGGTTGGGCAAGGCGCGCACCTGGGAGGTGTCCACAGCCCGTGTGACCTGACTGGCCGTCTGGGCGCCGAGGCCAACCCCGGCGAAGGCAACTGCCAACAACAGAACAGGTATGGCCAGCAGGCGCGGCAACCTGCCGAGGACCAGGCCCAGACGCTTACCAGGCCGCGAGACAACGGGGGAGAGAGAGACTTGTGGCAGCTGACGCATGGAGTGACATCCCCTTTCAAACGAGTTCATGCCTTGCAAGGCATGGAATGGTTGGCCTTATCCGAGAGTATTGGCGACAAAACCCGTCGATCACGGAATCGCGAGCAGCGCTCGCAAACACTTTGCACGGTGACTATAGCTCTAAACTGCCTTGGCAAGCCAGTCTGGCTGTTCCCATTTGCCGGTGCAGGAATGATCGATCGGACCGCTGGGGTCCGAACCCGCCGTCAGAACCGGCCGCGCAAGCCGCGGGAAAGCACCTGCGCGCAAAAACAATCTGGAAGAATGAAGTAGATTTCCATTCCGCTGGTTTGTCAAACAAATATTGATCTAATCGCAGCCAGGTGATCGTCCGGCGAGGTTGCCGAGGGCGTGACCCATCAAGCAGACGCATCTGCGGCGGGCGCCGCGGGAATGCCTGACCGGGAGCGCCGGCGTTTGAGGGGCTAAATGGGGATCTCGATCAGGCAGGAGGGGCGGGCGTACGGGCTGCCGGAAGAATGCGTTGGCACGCTTGCCCGCTCTGGAGCGTTTTCTGTTTAAGGGTAACCGGTGGAGATTTGAATTCATGTTCTCCCACCCTTGAATCAAAGGACGATTCAAGGATGGGGCACCCAAAGTTTCATCCAGCTTGGATCGGCGAGGCCGGCGACCTAGTCGTCGGCGCCGGCCTTGTCGGTTTCCACTTCCCGCTCGGCCAGATGGTCAAACCAGGTGAACTTGAGAATGGCCGAAGTGCCCAGAGTCACCGCCAGGCAGATAAAGACGCGCTGGAACTCCTGGATCACGACGTAGAGCGGCAGGGCCACCAGGCTGATCTGCCAGACGATGCCCACCGCGATATTGAACATGTCGCGGGGGAAGTCCTTGTTGCGCTTGAAGCCGGGGTCCTCGGCGAGCACCTTCTTGAGCACCGGTCCCCAGAAGCCCCACGGCCGCACGCGGCGATAGAAATCCATGAGGATGGCGTCGTCTTCCGGCTTGGTGAGCAGGGTGCCCAGCAGGCAGCCGGTCAACGAGATCAGCAGCACCAGGGGAAAGACGATGGTGACATCGAGATTGACCGGATATTTGGCAAGCAGGCTCTGGATGATGGGCAGATTGCCCAGCAAGCCGGGGAAGGCCAGCACCAGCGCAGCGACAATGCCGGTGATCATGCCCCAGAAGTAGCCGTAGCCGTTGAAGCGCCACCAGTACCACTTGAGGACGTTGGAAGCCGTGTAGCCGCCCCACAGGCCGGAGACGATCCACAAGACCACGGAGTTGACCGAGGTGACGTTCCATCCGATCAGAACGCCGATGACCACGACCACAAAGGAGCTGAGATAGGCGAGGCGAACATAGGTCTTGGGCGCGGCGTGGGGATTGATGTAGCGCTTGTAGATGTCGTTGACGAAATACGGCGGCGCGGCGTTGACGGTGGCCGCGAAGTTGGACATGAAGGCGGCCAGCAGGCCGGCGATCAGGAATCCCAGCAGGCCGGCGGGGACGAAGCGACCCAGCGCCAGGGGCAGCACCAGTTCGAAGTCCATGTTGGGGCCCATGGCGCGGATGTTGGGGCCGAAGAAGGCCGCCGCGAGGATGGTGAGTCCGATGATGAGGAAGTAGCGGGGGGGGGTGAGAACGATGTTGACCCAGGCGCTCATCATGGAGGCTTCACGCGGAGACTTGGCGGAGAGCACGCGCTGCATGTCGTAGTTGGGCGCCGGTCCGGCCGCCGAGATGAGGATGCCCTTGAAGAGCAGCATCATGACAAAGAAGCCGAAGAGGCCGTAGCCGTCCTTGGCGATGGTGGCGCTGGCCGAGGGCAGCAGGGTGGACCAATCCAGATTCAAATGCCATCCGAAGAAGAGGTTGTCCCAGCCGGGGGGCACCATGCGGTGCAGAGTGGCTGGCGAGACCTTCATCATGGCGATGACGCCCACGGCAAAGCTGGCGATGGCCAGGATGAAGAACTGGACAACCTCAGTAATGACGACGCTGATCATACCGCCCTTGATGACGTAGACCGCGGTGATGGCGATGAGGATGAGCGCGTACTGGTTGGGGGAAAGATGCCAGGGCAGGAACTCGGCGGCAAACTTGCCGATGCCCTTGAAGCCATAGGTGAAGAACCCGATGATGCTGACAAAGGCGTAGACCACGACGATCATGTGCGACAGTTGCGCGCCGCGGCCGGTGCCGAAACGCGTCTTGATCCACTCCGCGCCGGTCATGACCTTGGAACGGCGCAGCCACGAGGAGAGATAGACCATGAGGAATATCTGGTTGAAGGTGGGCCAGAGCCAGGGGATCCACACGCTCTTCAGCCCGTAGATGAACATCCAGTAGACCAGCAGCATGGTGCCGCTGATGTCGAACATTCCCGAGGCGTTGGAGATGCCCAGCATGTACCAGGGCATGGTGTTGCCGCCGAGAAAGTAGTTCTGCATGCTGTGCGAAGCGCGCTTTGAAACCCAGTAGCCAATGAGCACCGTGCTCAGCAGGTAGGCCACAATGATGACGATGTCAATTACGTGAAGGTGCATTCGATCTCCCAATTCCTGCAGGCGGCATGGTTTTTCCGCGCTCCGCGGGAAACGCAATGCTGGCTTTCAGGCCGTTGCCGGCGAACTGTACTTCGGCGTTGCGAAGCGGTCATGCGCTTGACGGAACAGCGCGCTCCCGCCTCAGTAAACTCAAGTCGTACGAACTTCCGGCTCCTAACGCAGTTCCCCAGCCAACAGAAACACCAGCGAAGCCTGCCAGTTGATTGCAATCTCATTGCTTGCATAGGAAGCCAACTGGTCGGCGTAGACCTTCGCCGGCGGCAAATCCTTGGGCAGCGCGGCTAGAACCGCGTCTGCCCGTCCAGCATTTGGCCCGCCCGAGAGCAGGCCCGGCCAGGGCTGGGCGTGCTTGCCGTCGCCGCTGGGCCGATGATGCGGGTGCTGGTACGGATGCTCGCCCACCTGCGTGACCCAGGAGAGCGAGAAGGTGTTGCGTCCCAGCAGATAGTGCAGATTGTCCCGCGCCGCATCCACAAAGGCGCGCTCGGGATGGAGCTTGTTGGCGACGAGCAGATAGACGCCGTAGCCCGCCGCCACGCCATTCGATCCCCATACGTAGTCCGCGGCCTTCATGCTGGTGCGGTAGGGATTGGCGCTGGTCCGCTCGACCACCGCGTGAGCCGCATCCACGGTGCGCGCGCGGATTGCCGCCTTGGCCACTTTGCCGTCCGCGCCCCTGTGCTTGCCCAGGGCATAGGTCCACAAGGCCATGGGCGCCACCTGGCTCCAGTTCTCCGCTGGGGGCGAATCCAGGGTGGGAAGGAACGCGGCGTAGTTCTTCTCAAAGAAGTCGTTGTAGGCCGGCTCGCCAGTGGTGCGGGCCAGCTCTGCCGCGGCCCACAGGCGCTCATCCTGGCAGTTGGCGTCACCGTACTCGCCGGTCGAGATGTCCTGCGGATTTTTGAAGATCACGTTGGGATACTTTTCGGTCCAGGCCCAGGCCCGGCGGGCCGCATCCAGCGCCTGCGCGGCAAACCTGGCGTCGTAGGGCTGGTAGACCCGCGCGGCAATGGCGGCCACGGCAGCCAGATCCGCGGTGGCGCAGGTGCTTTTGTAAGGAGCCGTGCCGGTGCCGATCACTTCGCTGGGAAGCGTGTCGTCCTGGGGCGCGACGAAGCCGGGGAAGTGCTCGCTGGTCTGCTTTTGCCAGACGCCGCCATCGTCGTCCTGCATCTTCAGCATCCAGGCCAGGTTCCAGCGCGCTTCATTGAGAATGTCGGGAGTGCCGTTGCCGCTCTCGGGAATCTTGAGCGAAATGCCCTGAAGCTGCTTACCAAAGATTTCCCAGGTCCACAGCAAGGTGCCGGTGCTGATGCCGGAGTTGACCACATAGCGGCCATAGTCGCCGGCGTCGTGCCAGCCGCCGATGTTGTCGCGAACCCCTTTGGCGCCGGAACTGGCGTTGAACTCGCCATGCAGGTGGCAGGCGGGATGGGAGTAGCCGGGAAACTCCGGCCCCATGTCGACCGCCGTTCCGCAGCGCTGCCCGTAGAAAGCGCGCATGGCCATGTAGTAGGTGCGCTGGAAGACGTTCTGGCCGAGGGCGAAGTTCCAACTGCGACCCACGCCGGGAACCTCGATGTAATACGTGCCGGGCTTGCGGAACCTGGAGAAATCCGCGGCCTGCACCTGGTCGCCGGTGTTGGCGTCCGCCTGGGCGGGCGCGAGCTTTCCGTGGAAGACGACCGCATTGTCGGCGGAGCGCCGGACCTCAAAAGTCTGAGCAGTCGCGCTGACCAGGGCAACCTTGGGGCCGTCGAGCGGATAGCCCACCTGGTCGACCTTGATGGCCAGGCTGGCGCTGTCGGCCGCGTGGAGCAGGGCGGCGGGAAACAGAAAGAGCCCGGCAAGGAAGACGAGGGCCGGGATTTCCCGGCTGGAGCGGGCATGAATGAAGGCCAGAAGCAGAGAACTTGCCATGGGTATTTTTCGCCTCGTACGAGCGCCAAGTATAAGTGGAAAGACGCGCAAGTTTCTCACACTTTCCCGTTTTCTGGCAACGCGCGCGCGCAAACCCAATGGATGCTCTGTTTAGCTTGCGCGGGGCTGCTCGTTTTCTTAGGCGCGGGGCCCGTGGACGTTTTTCGAAGTACCGCGAAACGCTCTGCAAAAACGTTTGATTAAGTTTCGAGCGAACGGCTATACTGGCGGCGGTCTTCTTCCTGCATGGAGCGCGCGCTATGAAGTTCGGATATTTCGACGACTTAAACCGTGAGTACGTGATAACGCAACCAGAAACCCCCTTGCCGTGGATCAATTACCTGGGCTGCGAGGCGTATTTCGGCATCATTTCCAACACCGCGGGAGGCTACTCGTTCTATCGCGACGCGCGCCTGCGCCGGCTCACCCGCTACCGCTACAACAACGTGCCGCTGGACTGCGGCGGGCGCTATGTTTACCTGCGCGACGACGAGTCGAAGCAGTTCTGGTCGCCTTCCTGGCAGCCTACGCGGACCGAGCTGGAGGACTACTCCTGCCGGCACGGCATGGGCTACAGCGTGATCGGCTCGACGGCCAACGGCATCGAGGCGCACACCCGCTACTTTGTGCCCCTGGACGAGAACCTGGAGATTTGGCAACTGACGGTGACCAACCGGCGCACGACCAAGGCTCAGGTTTCGGCTTTTGCCAACGTCGAGTTCTGCCTGTGGGACGCGCAGGACGACGCCACCAACTTCCAGCGCAACTTCAACACCGGCGAAGTGGAAGTGGAAGACGGCGTTATTTATCACAAGACGGAGTACCGCGAGCGGCGCAACCACTTTGCCTACTTCGCCTGCTCCCGTCCAACGGCCGGGTTCGACACGCAGCGCGAGTCGTTCCTGGGCCGCAACCGCGGCTGGGACAGGCCGGCGACGGTGGAAGCCGGCGAACTGACCAACTCCATTGCCCACGGCTGGTCGCCGATCGGCGCGCAGCAGGTGAAGCTGGAACTGGAGCCCGGCGAGACGCAGCAGATCGTGTTTGTGCTTGGTTACCACGAGAATCCCGTGGACCAGAAGTTCTTGCCCGCAGGTTCGCAGACCATCAACAAGAGCCTGGTAAAGCCGACCATTGCCAAGTATCTTGACGCGGCGACGGCCGACGCGGCCTTCGAGCGGCTGCGCCTGTACTGGGACAGCCTGCTGGGCGTCTTCCAGGTGAACACGCCAGACATCCACACCAACCGCATGGTGAATATCTGGAACGCGTACCAGTGCATGGCGACCTTCAACATGTCGCGCTCGGCGTCGTCCTTTGAGTCGGGCATTGGGCGGGGCCTGGGCTTCCGCGATTCCAACCAGGACCTGCTGGGCTTTGTGCACATGGCGCCGGCGCGGGCCCGCGAGCGCATTCTGGATCTGGCCTCGACGCAACTGCCCACCGGCGGCGCTTACCACCAGTACCAGCCGCTGACCAAGCGCGGCAACAACGACATCGGCGGCGGCTTCAACGACGATCCGCACTGGCTGATCATCGGCGTTTCAGCCTATCTGAAGGAGACCGGCGATTTCAGCATCCTGGACGAGCCGGTTCCCTACGACAACCAGCCCGGCTCGGAGAAGCCGCTCTACGACCACCTGCAACGCAGCTTTGCCTACACCCTGGAGCGGCTTGGACCGCACGGGCTGCCGCTGATTGGCCGCGCCGACTGGAACGACTGCCTCAACCTGAACTGCTTTTCGGACACGCCGGGGCAGAGCTTCCAGACCACCACCAACAAGGAAGGCAAGGTGGCCGAGTCGGTCTTCATTGCCGGGTTGTTTGTGCTGGCCGGACGGGAGATTGCCGCCATCGCCAGCCGCCGCGGACTGGCCGAAGAATCCGCTTCCTATCTGGCTGAAGTTGCCAAAATGGAGCAAGTCATCCTTGAGCACGGCTGGGACGGCGAGTGGTTCCTGCGCGCCTACAACGACTTTGGCGGCAAGATCGGCTCGAAGGAGTGCGAGGAAGGCAAGATCTTCATCGAGTCCAACGGCTTTTGCACGCTGGCGGGCATCGGCCTGGAAGACGGCAAGGCGGCGCAGGCGCTGGCCGCCGTGAACACCCACCTGGCCACCAAGCACGGCATCGTGGTGCAGCAGCCGGCCTACTCCAGGTACTACATCGAAATGGGCGAAATCTCGTCCTATCCGCCGGGATACAAGGAGAACGCGGGCATCTTCTGCCACGTGAACCCCTGGGTGATGATCGGCGAAACGCGGCTGGGCCACGGCGACCAGGCGCACGACTACTACAGCCGCATCAACCCCTCGGCGCGGGAAGAGATTGGCGACCTGCACCGCTGCGAACCCTACGTCTATGCGCAGATGATTGCGGGCAAGGACGCGCCCAGCTTTGGCGAGGCCAAGAACTCCTGGCTCACCGGCACGGCGGCGTGGAACTACTACGCCATCGTGCAGTGGATTCTGGGCATCCGCACCTCGCTGGACGGGCTGGAGATTGCCCCGGTGATTCCCAAGAACTGGCCGGGCTTCTCGGCGACCCGCACCTACCGGGGAGTGGTTTACACCATCTCCATCGAGCGGCAGGGCGAAGGCAATCATGTGGCCTTGGCGGTGGATGGGAAGCCGATCGAAGGCAATGTCGTGCCTCCTCCCACCGACGGGCGGAAGCAGGTTACGGTCAAGGGGATTTTGAGTTAGGGCATCTGACCGCATGGTCTCTTACCCTTGAATCCGTGGTTTCCCAGGTCCCAAAATCGGGACCTGGGGCACCCAAGGTTGATACAAATTCAAGCGATCAGAGACCCCTTCACCGCGATCAAGGAGAAACACCATGTTCCTGGCAAGTGAACAGCGTTACGACACCATGCAGTACCGCCGCTGCGGCCGGAGCGGCCTGCGCCTGCCCGCCATCTCTCTGGGGTTGTGGCACAACTTCGGCGGAGTGGACTCCTTTGAGAACTCCCGCGCCATGCTGCGCCGGGCCTTCGATCTGGGCATAACTCACTTTGACCTGGCCAACAACTACGGCCCGCCCGCGGGCAGCGCGGAGTCGAACTTTGGCGAGATCGTGCGCCTGGACTTCAGGCCCTGGCGCGACGAACTGATCATCAGCACCAAGGCCGGCTGGGGCATGTGGCCCGGCCCTTACGGCGACTGGGGTTCGCGCAAATATCTGCTGGCCAGCCTGGACCAGAGCCTGAAGCGCATGGGCCTGGAGTATGTGGACATCTTCTACTCGCATCGACCCGATCCGGAGACGCCGATGGAAGAGACCATGGGCGCGCTGGACCAGGCGGTGCGCTGCGGCAAGGCGCTCTACGCCGGCATCTCCAGCTACAGTGCCGAGCAGACCGCCGCGGCCGTCAAAATCCTGCGCGCGCTGGGCACCCCGTGCCTCATTCACCAGCCCAAGTACTCCATGTTTGACCGCTGGGTTGAGGGCGGGCTGCTGGACGTGCTGGGCAATGAGGGCGTGGGCGGCATTGCCTTCTGCCCGCTGGCCCAGGGGCTCTTGACCGACCGCTATTTGAAGGGCATCCCCAGCGACTCGCGCGCTTCCAAGCCCTACAGTTTTCTCAAAAAGGCCGACATCGACGAGCACCACCTGACCGAGGTGCGCGCCCTGAACACATTGGCCGCCGAGCGCGGACAAACGCTGGCGCAGATGGCCCTGGCCTGGGTGCTGCGCGACGGGCGCATGACTTCGGCGCTGATCGGCGCCAGCCGCGTGGAGCAGATTGAGCAGAACGTGGCGGCGCTGGCGAATCTCAAGTTTTCCGCGGAAGAACTGGCGCAGATCGATGCGATCCTGGCACAGCCTGCCTGATTGCGGCGAAGCAGCACAGGATATTTTCGCTGTTCCTGTGATTCTGGCATTCTGCCATCCCACCCTAGCCGCAAAAACAAATACGCGGCGAGGGTGGGGCACCCAGCGAATAAAATCTCTCGCGGAGGCGCCTCGTGCAAGAGCTGCGGCAGAAAGTGGAAACGGAGTTGCGCTCCGGCATTCTTCCCTTCTGGCTCAAATACACCATCGACGACGAGTTTGGCGGCTTTCGCGGCCAGATCGCCAACGACCTGACCATCGATCCCTACGCGGAGAAGGGGCTCATCCTCAACGCGCGCATCCTGTGGACCTTCTCGAAGGCTTACAGCGTTTATCGTGACCCGGTGTACCTGGCCGCGGCAAAGCGCGCCTATGAGTATCTGGACCGCTGCTTCCGGGACCGCGAGTTTGGCGGCGTCTACTGGGTGCTTGACTGCCAGGGCCGCCCGATCGACACCAAGAAGCGCATCTACGGGCAGGCGTTTACGGTCTACGCGCTGGCCGAGTATTCCCACGCCACGGGCGACAAAGAGGCGCTGGGCAAAGCTTTGCGCATGGTGGAGCAGATCGAGCGCTCGGGCCACGACGCCGCGCAGGGCGGCTATTTTGAAACCTACGAGCGGGACTGGACGCTGGCTGCCGATCAGCGCCTCAGCGATGTAGACATGGACGAGAAGAAGTCCATGAACACCCACCTGCACCTGCTGGAGGCTTATGCCACGCTGCTGCGCCTGCACGAGGACGCGACCGTGCGCCTGCGGCTGCGAGAGCTGATCGAGATCTTTCTCGGGCACATCATCGATCCCGCCACGCACCACTTCATCCTGTTCTTCGACGAAGAGTGGCGGCCGCGGTCGGAGAAGATCTCATTCGGCCACGACATCGAGGGAAGCTGGCTGCTGTGCGAAGCCGCGCAGATTCTGGGCGATGAGGCGGTGCTGACGCGCGTGCGCGCGGTTGCGGTGAAGATGGCGCAGGCTGTCTATGAGCAGGGGCTGGACACGGATGGCGGGCTGCTCTACGAGGCCGATCCGGCGGGGATCATCGACAGCGACAAGCACTGGTGGCCGCAGGCCGAGGCGGTGGTGGGCTTCCTGAACGCGTGGCAGCTTTCCGGCGAGCAGCACTTCCGCGACGCCGCCGAACGAAGCTGGGCGTTCATCGAAGAACACATGATCGATCACGAACATGGGGAGTGGTTCTGGCTGGTATCGAAGGCGGGCGTTCCCGGCGCCGGGCAGGATAAGGTCGGCCCGTGGAAATGCCCGTACCACAACAGCCGCACCTGCTTTGAGGTGATGGAGCGGATGGACGCGATGAAAGCTGCGCCAGGTCTCTGACCGGATGGTTACGTAGCATTGAATCCGTGGCTTCCCTGGTCTCAGAATCGAGACCTGGGGCACCCAGGACACTATCCATGAAAAGCTCTAGGTCTCTGGCCGGATGATTTCGTACCTTGAATTCATCCTCTCCCAGGTCCCAGAATCGGGACCTGGGGCACCCAAGTTGGTACAACTTCAAGCGGTCAGAGACCTAGTGTGGTGTCCCAGATGTTCTTTGAAAAACAAATGCAGATCCTTCGACTCACCACCCCCAAGCTGAAAAGCGCTTGGGGCCCCGTTCGCTCAGGATGACAACGCTTGTTTTGTTGCGAACTTCAGGGACAGGACACTAGAAGCACCGGAGAGTAGCGATGAATCAGACAGCATTCAAGAAGGGCGTGCAGGAACTGTTCAAGCAGCAGGAGAAGCTGCTCAACCGCCGTAACCGCAAGGCGGCGGGCGGCAACGGCATTTATGACCGCTACGCGTTGCCGGTGCTGACCGCCGCGCACGCGCCCATCCTGTGGCGCTATGACCTTGACCAGAAGAGCAATCCCTTCCTGATGGAGAGAATCGGCGTAAACGCAGCCTTCAACGCCGGAGCCATTCTCCACGAGGGCAAGTTTGTGGTGGTGGCGCGGGTCGAAGGCGCGGACCGGAAGTCGTTTTTCGCCGTGGCCGAGAGCCCCAACGGCATGGACCGCTTCCGCTTCCGCGATTCTCCCATCCTGATGCCGGAGACCGAGCTGCCAGACACCAACGTCTACGACATGCGCCTGGTGAAGCACGAGGACGGCTGGATCTATGGGCTCTTCTGCACCGAGCGCAAGGACCCCGCCGCGCCGGAGTGGGATACCTCGTCGGCGGTGGCGCAGTGCGGCATTGCGCGGACCAGGGACCTGAAGAAGTGGGAGCGTCTGGCGGACCTGAAGTCCAAGTCGCCGCAGCAGCGCAACGTGGTGCTGCACCCGGAGTTCGTCGATGGGCAGTACGCCTTCTATACCCGCCCCCAGGACGACTTCATCCAGGCGGGCAAGGGCGGCGGCGTCGGCTGGGGGCTGGCGGCGAGCATGGAGAAGGCCGTGATCGACGAGGAAGTCATCATGGACAACCGCGAGTACCACACCATCCAGGAGGTGAAGAACGGCCTGGGGCCCGCTCCCATCAAGACGGCGAAGGGCTGGCTGCACCTGGCGCATGGGGTGCGCAATACCGCTGCTGGCCTGCGCTACGTGCTCTACCTTTTTCTGGCGGAGCTGGAGCGGCCCTGGGTGATTACCCACAAGCCGGCCGGGTACTTTATCGCCCCGCAAGGCGAGGAGCGCGTGGGCGATGTTTCCAACGTGGTTTTCAGCAATGGCTGGATCGAGCGCAAGAATGGGGACGTTTTTATCTACTACGCCTCCTCGGACACGCGGCTGCATGTGGCCACCAGTTCCGTTGACCGGCTGCTGGATTATGTTCTCAACACACCCGCCGATCCGCTGCGCAGCCGCGCCTGCGTGGAGCAGCGTTGCGCGCTGATCGCGAAGAACCTGGCCGTTCTCAAGAACCTGAAGACGGCCAGGTCCAAGCACGCTGCCAAAAAAGCGGTCAAGCCCGTGAAGGCCAGGAAGCGGTAGAGACGAGGAACGAGCCTGAACAGGATCGAGGCGCCCGGAATCACCGGCAGGGGCCTCGATTTTTTGCGCCTGACCGGCGCCCAGGGCAAAGCCCTACACTGGAAGGCAATGTTGCCTACTGGGACAACTGATCCTTGTTTTCTGGACATTGTCGGCGATGTGCACGGCTGCCTGGATGAGCTGCTGGAGCTGATGGCGGCGCTGGGCTACCGGGTGGAGCGGCTTGCGGACGATTACGCGGTAGTGCCGCCGCCGGGCAGAAAGCTGGCCTTTGTCGGGGACCTGGTGAACCGCGGGCCGGCGACGGCGGAGGTGCTGCGGCTGGCCATGAGCATGGCGGCAGCCGGCCAGGCGTTCTGCGTGGCCGGGAATCACGACGAAAAGCTGCTGAGAGCTTTGACCGGCCAGGATGCGGAGCGCGCTCCGGATCTGGCGAGGTCGGTGGAGCAGCTTGATGGGGAGCCTGACGGGTTCCGCGCCCAGGCCGTCGAGTTTCTGCGCGGGCTGCCGGCATATTTGCTGTTCGACAGCGGCAGGCTGGCCATTGCCCACGCGGGAATCAAGGACCCTGCGGGGAGATTGGAATGGACACAGGGCAGCTTTTCCGCCGAGGCGCGCGCGTTTGCGCTGCATGGCGAGGCCTCCGGCGAGGTGGATGAGTCTGCCGCGCCGCGCCGCCCCCAGTGGGCCGCCGACTACCGCGGCAAGGCGCTGGTGGTTTATGGGCACACGCCGCTGGCCGAACCGTTGTGGCTGAACAACACCGCCGCCATCGATACCGGCTGCGTCTACGGCGGGCGGTTGACGGCACTGCGCTACCCGGAGCGGGCAACGGTCTCTGTTCCCGCACGGGCCATCTATTCGAGGTCCCGCAGGCCGTTCCAGGTGAATGCGTCGCTGGCCGCGCAGACAGGAAAAGCCTGACCTGCGTTCTGCCGGTCAGGCTGGATCGATGCACGGGCTCTGCTTCTAGTGTGGTGTCCCAGATGCTCTTTGAAAAACAACTGCAGATCCCCTTCGGCTTCGCTCAGGGCAGGCTCTCGACTCACCACCCCCAAGCTGAAAAACTCTTGGGGCCCCGTTCGCTCAGGATGACAACCCTCGTTTTGTTGCGAACTTCAGGGAAAGGACACTAGTTCCTCTTGGCTGCCTTTTCCGCTGCATCCTGGGCGCGGGCCTGGGCATCGAGGCCGCGGGTGGGGTCCTTGTGGAGGAACTTGCGCGAAATGTCCGGCCAGAACTCCTGGAAGATGGAGCCGAAACCGCCCTCGGCGGTCACGACGAAGCCGTTGGTAAAGGTCTGCCCGATGCCGGAGTTGTTCCCCGGGTAATAGAGATTGGAGAGCCCGCCGGAGGCGATGTTGCCCAGCACGTTGGAGTAGTTGGGCTCCCACTTGCCGGTGTTGTCGTGTTTGCACATGACGTTGGTGGCCAGCGCGTAGAGCAGCCGATGGGTGGTGGTTCCGTGGCCCAGGCGGAAGTAGCGGGGGTCCTGGTGGAGGATGGCGGGCAGGATGCCGTTGCCGATCATGTTGCCGTCAAAGGCATCCAGGTAGGCCGCTCCCGACCGCTCGCCATAGCCCTTGATGCCCCAGGGAAAGCCAACGTCGTCGTGCATGGCATCGTGGTAACCGCCCACCACGAATGCAGCCACAAAGGCCACCGGATCGGTGGTGGAGCGGAAGGCCAGGCCCATCTTCTGCCTGGCGGTCAGGGAGACAGCATCGCTGCGGTAGGAGATGTTGAACGAGGGCACGATGCCCAGCACCCGCTGCTTCTCCTGCTCCTTGATTTGCTGCTCGGCCTTGTCGTGCTGGCTCAGGGCGGGGGCGGATTGTGCGGCTTCCGCTTGCGAGCTGGAACTACCCTGGACGGCGGGTTCCGGGGCGCTCTGGCCGGCCGCGGGCTGCTGCGCCGGAGGCTCGGCCTGGGCCACTTCAAACTGCGGCTGCGGCGCATCGGGAGGCGCTTCCGCGGCGATCGCCGGACCGGGCTGCTGCGCGCATACATGGGTGGGCAACGCCATCAGGACAAGGCCCGAGGCCAGCGTTGCAGGGATAAGACAGGAAACTAAGCGCATTATTCACCAGGTGTGGAATCGGCGCCCGCCTGGCCGGTTCGCCGCAAAGCGAATCGAACAAAGGGCTAGCTTGAGGGTAAATCACGACCGTTGGCGGGCTGCACTGCAGCCCAGGCCGCCGGCGAGGTTTCATTGCGTGTACACATTGACTCTCTGTTAGACGCTATTTTCCGCCGCGCGGACGCAGGGTCTCAGAGCGGGACGGCATTTGTCGGCTTTTTCATTGGATTCTGCCCAGGCCGGGCGTGTAAAGTGAGCCCACATCGAATCAGGAGAAGCGCAAACCCATGCCCAACCCGGTGGTTCATTTCGAGATTATCGGCAAGGACCAGCAAGTGCTGGAGACCTTCTACAAGAGCGTCTTCGACTGGCAGATCACTCCCGCCATGGAGGGCTATTCGCTGGTCAATACCGGCTCGGGGATTGGCGGCGGCATCGGCGCCATGGGCGAAGCCCGGCAGCATGTCACGTTTTATGTGGCCGTTGAGGATGTCGAGGCGGCGCTGGCACTGATCGAGAGCCAGGGCGGGAAAAAGGCCTTCGGGCCACACACCATTCCCGACGGCGGCATCATTGCCGGGTTTACCGACCCGGAAGGGCATTTGATCGGGCTGGTGCGGGGACCGGCGGGGATGTGAGGCGGCGTTCGATGAGGGACGCCGGCCGAAGTTCCGAGTTTCCCACCCTTGCGCCAGAAAAAAGGCGCGAGGATGGGGCACGGGATCTCTATGCTTTCAGGCTGGATCGGTAGCGATCACGCCGCGAAGTCGATAAAGCCACGCTGGGGATCGGTGGAGATGAGCTTCACCGTCACCCGGTCGCCCACGTCCAGGCCCTTGGCGCCCTCCACCAACTTCCCGTCCACGTGCGGATCGAGGGTACGAACGAAGGTGCCGTACTTGTTGACGCCGGTGACGATGGCGCGGAAGCTCTGGCCGATGCGGGGGTGCAGCACCACGGCGGCGATGCGCTTTTGCATCTCGCGCTCCACCTTGCGGGCGTTGTCTTCCATCAGCGTGCAGCGCAGGGCGATAGTGTTGAGATCGTCGGCGGAGTAGGGCTGCGGCGCCTTGGCCAGCCAGGCCTTGAGCAGGCGCTGGGTCACCATGTCAGGGAAGCGGCGGTTGGGGGCGGTGGAGTGGGTGTAGTCCTGCACGGCCAGGCCGAAGTGGCCCGGAGAAACTTCGTTGGGCTTCACCAGCACATATTCGCCGGGACCCATGAGCTTGACCACGGCCAGCGAGAGGTCGGGAAAGTGGTCGGGATCCTTCTGCTTCTGGGCCAGCAGAAAGTCGTTGAGGGCCTTGGAGTCGGGCTCGGCGGGCAGGGTGGCGCCCAGGCCGGCAGCGACCTCGACAATGCGGTCCCAGCGCTTGGGGACGCGCACGATGCGGCGAATGGAAGCCACGCCGGCGGCCTCGAAGGTGCGGGCAATGACCCCGTTGGCGGCCACCATGAACTCCTCAATCAGCGAAGTGGCGCGGTTTTTCTCCAGGCTGACGATCTCGACAGCCAAGTCAGCCAGCATCACCGGGCGGGTCTCGATGGTTTCCAGGTCCAGCGCGCCGTGCTGGTAGCGGCCGCCCAACATGCGCTGGGCAGCGGCGTCCTGCAGCTTGAGTTGCGCGGCCAGTTCGGCGCTGGCGGAAACCTTGGCCGGGGCCGGGCCCGTGGCTGCAAGCCATGCGCCCACGGCGTTATAGGCCAGTTGCGCATGGTTGCGCACAAGCGCCCGGTAGGCCTTTCCCTCTGACGCCGTTCCCGCCGGGTCCACGGCAAATTCGATGACCAGGGCCACGCGGTCTTCGTTCTCGTTGAGAGAAGTGATGCCTTCGGAAAGCTCGCTGGGCAGCATGGGGAAGACCCGGACGCCGGTATAGACGGAAGTGGTTTCGCTGCGGGCGTGGCCGTCGATCACCGTGCCCCGGCTGACGCGCGCGTCCACGTCGGCCACGCCGATGAGCACCCGGATGCTGCCGCTGGGCAGTTGCTCGGCCCACTCGATCTGGTCGAGATCCTTGGAGGTGTCGTTATCGATGGAGGACCAGAGCAGGCTGCGCAGGTCCTGAATGCCGGGAACGGCGGGCGGCTCGGGATGGGCCTCGATGGCAGCCAGTTCCCCGGCGGTGGCGGCGGGAAACTCCGGCTGGAAACCGTGCTCGATCATGGCGGCATGGGCGGCGGCGACAAGATTGAAATGGATGGGCTGGCTGGAATGCATCGGGAATCTGGCTCCTTCAACAGGCAGAGCCAGCCTACCACGCCGGGCAGGGGAGATCGGAGTTGGAAACGCAAAAGGGCGGCCGATGAACCGGCCGCCCCGCAGTTTGAATGGCGCCTGCGATTACGGCGTGGTTGAGCCGGGCGTCACCACGTTGACCGTCAGATAGACGCTGTGGCTGACGACGGTGTTATCGACATAGGCGTTGGCGGTGATCTTGAGGGTGGAAACGCCCAGGGGTGTCCCGGTGGTGGCAACCGCGCCGCTGACACTGACGCTGTTGCAGCCGATGCCCGCGCCGCCCAGGCCCACCAGCAGCAGGAGCAGAATCCAGAAGCGGCGTGCGCCGCGGCCGGCAAAGATGCGCGTGCGGCGGCCGAAGGGCAGCAGGAAGAATCCCAGCAGGACGGCCAGCGCCGTGCCTCCCGCCGCGCGCGGCCACACCGGGTCGTGACGCCGGCTGACGGTGGTGGTGGAGGAAGGCCCTCCACTGGTGTAGGTCTGCACCACAAAGGTGACGGTCGCGGTGGGGGTGACCTGCTGCGGCGTGGCGGTGCAGGTCATATCGTCCTGGGTAGGCACGGCGCAGACGATCTGAATCTGGTTGTTGAAGCCGCCCACCCCAGCGATGACGAACGCCGCGGAGCCGGAAGCGCCCTGCACGATGTTCAGATTGGTGGCCGGATTGGTGCTGGACGGAGTGAGGGTGAAGTCCTCGACGGTGAGGGTGAGGAGATTGGAGGTGGCCGCGTCGTAGTACAGGTCGCCCAGATAATAGGCGGAAAGGGTGTCCTGCCCGCCGGGCAGCGTTTGGGTGGTGAGCGTGGCCGTGGAGGTATCGCTCAGCGCCACGGGAGAGAGCGAACTCGTGCCAATCAGTTTGGTTCCGTCGTAGAAGGCCACCTGGCCGGTGGGGTTCGGTTCCCCGGTAACGTCTGGCGTGGCAGCCGGGGTGACGGTGGCGGTGAGCACCAGCGCCGCGCCGGGCTGCACGGTGGAGAAATTCGAGGTCAGCACCACGTAGTCGGGCAAAGTGGTGGCGTCCAGGGGAAGCGCACTCGCGGCGCTGCCCAGCCAGTTCGTGTCGCCCCCATAAATGGCGGTTATGACATGGTTGACGTTGTCCGCCAGTTTGACCCCGGTGAGCGTGGCCGTGTTGTTGGCCACCGACACCTGGCCCAGCAGGGTGGTGCCGCCGTCGTAGAAGGTCACCGTGCCGGTGATGGTGTAGAGAACGCCGGTAACCGGGTTGGCCGGAGCGATGGTGGCGGTGAGGGTCTCGGCCGTTGCCGCGGTCAATGAGGGAGGAGTGGCCGTGAGCGTGGTCACGGTGGCGCCCTTGGCCGCAATAATGGTCACCGTGGAGGAGTTTGAACCGGTGTAATAGGTGTCGCCGCCGTAGACCGCCTCCAGCACATGCGTCCCCGCGGAGACCAGGGGAATGGTGATGGTGGCGATGGAGGGCGCCCCGGAGACCAGGGTTCCGGTGGCCACGTTGATCCCATCCATGGTGATGTTCACGGTGCCGGAAGGCGCCGTGCCGCCGGGGTTCGGGGAGGAGATGGATGCCGTGACCACCATGGAGCCGCCCGCTGTGGGAGTGAGGGTGGAGGGCGTCAGGACCGTGGTGGTGGAGCTCTTGGAGACGGTGATGGTGACCCCCGGCGCGGTTGAGGCGCCGTAGTAGGTGTCGCCGCTGTAGGTGGCCTGAAGGATATGGGTGCCGGGGGTGATGGCGGGCAGGGTCACGGTGGAGGTGGAGGGGGAGCCCGGCACCACCGCTGAGGTTCCGGCACTCGCCCCATCCAGCGTGTAGGTCACGGTGCCGGTGGGCAGCGTGGCGCCGGTGGCGGAGGCGGTGATGGTGGCCGTGACCAGCAGCGAACTGCCCCCGGCGGGCGTGGTGGTGGCCGGGATAATTGCCAGGCTGGTGGGACTCTTGGGCACGGTGATGGTGGTGGCCGTCGCGCTGGAACCGGCGTAGTAGACATCGCCGCTATAGGTGGCCACCAGCGTATGGGTGCCGGGCGCGAGCGCGGGCAGGGTGACGCTGGCGGTGGAGGGGTTGCCGGGGTTCACAGAAGCGATGGCGGCGGTGGCTCCGTCCAGGGTAAAAGTGACGGTTCCCGAAGGCAGCGTGGAGCCGGGAGTTGAGGGAGTGATGGTGACCGACACCGGCAAGGGGACGCCCAGGGCGGGGGTGGTGGTGGCCGGGGTCATGATCGTGGTGGTGGGGGTTTTGGCCACGGTGATGGTGACTCCCGGCGAAACTGAGGCGCTATAGTTGGCGTCGCCGCTGTAGGAGGCCTGCAAGGTGTGGGTTCCCGTGGTGGGCACGGTAATCTGCACGCTGGCGGTGGATCCCGAGACCACGGTTCCCGACCCCACACTCGCCCCGTCCAGGGTGAAGGCCACGGTTCCCGTGGGGATGGTTGAGCCGAAGATGGTGGCGTTGACGGAGGCGGTCACCAGCATGGAGCTGCCGCCAATGGGCGTGGTGCTGGCAGGAGTCACAGTCACCGAAGTGACAGCCTTGCCGACCGTGATGGTGACGGTCTGCGAGGTGCCGCTGTTGTAGTTTGCATCGCCGCCGTAGGTGGCCACCAGGGTGTGCACTCCGACGGCAGGCGTGGTGATGGTGAGGCTGGCCGTGGAAGGCGATCCCTGCGTCACCAGCGCCGAGCCGACGGAGTTATTGTCCAGCGTGAAGACCACCGTTCCAGTGGCTCCCGTGGCCCCGGAGTTTGAAGGACTGATGGACACCGACAGCCCCAGCGAACTGCCCGCTGCGGGATTGAGGGTGGCAGGAGTCAGGATCACTGTGGGCGAGCTCTTGGCCACGGTGATCGTAACCCCGGTGGTGGTGGTGGAGCCCAGGTAGTTGGAATCGCCGCTATAAGTGGCCCCCAAGGTGTGGTTTCCCGCAGAGGGTACCGTAAAGGTGCCGGTCGCCGTGGCGGGAGAGCCCGAATTCACGTTTCCCGTGGCCACCGTCACCCCGTCGAGGGTGAAGGTGACAGTGCCCGTGGGCAGGGTGGTGAGAGTGGCCGAGGGAGTGATGGTGGCCGTCACCTGAAGCGAACTGCCCACTGTGGGAGAAGTGGTGACCGGGCTCACGGAAATGGTGGTGGAGGTCTTGGCCAGGGTGAGGGTCACCGTGTTCGAGGTGGCGCTGGTGAAGTAGGTGTCGCCGACGTAGGAGGCCACCACCGTGTGCGTTCCAGTGCTGGGAGCGGTGAAGGTGACAGTCGCGGTCTGGAGGCTCGACGGACCAGTGGTCAGGGATTGGGTTCCCAGGGTGGTGGATCCATCCATGGTGAAGGTCACCAATCCAGTAGCTATGGCGGTGCCGGAGTAGTTGTCGGGAACCGTGGCCGTCAGCGTCACCGAGCTGCCCGGCGTGGGCGAGGTGGTGGAGGCGGCCAGATTCAGCGTGGTGGCGATCTTGGCCACGGTGAAGCTGACGCTCACTGAGGTCGAGGTGGTGTAGTTGGTGTCGCCGCTATAGACGGCGTAGACCGCATGAGTTCCGGTGAGCGGAACGGTGATGGGGCCGCTGGCGGTGGAGGAGGGCGAACCTGCCGTTACCGCATTGGTGTAAACGCTGGTCCCATCCAGGTAGAAGGTCACGGTGCCGCTGGGTGGCGTGCCGCCGGTGGACAGGGGCGTGATGGTGACCGTCACGGTCAGCTGGCTGCCCGGTTGGGGAGTCGTGGTGCCCAGGGTGACAACCACGGTGGGAGCACTGGCGGAGACGGTGATGGGCGCCGACGCCGAGGTGGAGTTGTTGTAGTTGGTGTCGCCGCTGTAAAAGCCCGTAATCTGATGGGTTCCAGCGACGTTAGTCACGGTCATGCTGATGCTGGAGGTGGAGTTGGTGCTGGGAGCAGCGGGAACTCCGGCCACCACGCGCTGAGTTCCCTGGCTCACCCCGTCCAGCCTGAAGTCCACGGTCCCCGAGGGCGCCAGAGCGCCGACGCCCGCGGTGGAAGAGGTGACCACCGCGGTGACCACCAGGGTGCTGCCGGGTGCGGGCGTGGGGGTGGCCGGGGTGACCACGGTCACGGTGGGGCTGGGTTGCGACTCCACCACCACCGGCTGCGAGTTTGCCGCGGCATACTGCGTATCGCCGCTATATTCGGCCACGATGGGATGGCCGCCCTGGGTCAGGACGCCGGTTACGGTCACCGACGCCGTGGAGACTTCGCCGCTGCCGGGAACCAGGGCCACGGTGGTGATGTTGGAGCTGGTGGTCTGGTCATAGAAGGCAACTGTGCCGGTGGGCGCACCGTTGCCGGTGTTGGACTGAACGGTGGCGGAAAGAACCACTGAGCCGGAGGGATTGATGGTCTGGCTGGGCGTGGTGGTGTTGGTCACGGTGACAAGGTCCGTGCCGTTCGCCATGGGCTGGGCCCACTGGGTTACCAACGCCTGGGCGTTTGCCGCCCCCAGGCCGGTAGCCATGTCGTATCCGGCGGCGGCGGCATAGCCAATCTGCTCGGTGGCGCCGCAGCCGGAACTGCCGGCCACGCACGGCAACTGCGCGTTGCCCTGCTGCACATCGTCAAAGACGCCACTCTGGCGGCTCAGCGCATAGAGGTTGGGCGCAAGGTTGCCCTGCGCGCCGTTGTTTTGCGCTACCAGGGCCGCGATGCCCGCAAAGATGGCGGAAGCCGCCGAGCTGCCCCCGCTGCGCACCAGAGTGCAGGCGCTGGAAGCCGGGACGCCGCTGAGGCAGAAAGCCAGCCCGCGGTTCACGCCGGAGTCCATGGCCGTGGGCAGGGCCAGGTCTGGCAACAGCCGGTTGTGGATGCCAAGGCCGCCGATTCCCTGCTGCGCCTGCGCGGGCACGGGCTGCCAACTGGGCTGGGCGCTCAGAGTGCTGCTGCCTCCGCCGCCGGCATAGGCCGGATCGGCGGTGCTGGCCGGGGACCATGCCGCCAGGGCCGCGGTTCCCGCCGAGGGACCTGTTGAGCCAAAGGCGGAGACGCCCACGGCCGTGTTCCAGAGCGTGGAGGCCAGGGCGTTCACCGCATAGCCGCTGCTGACCGGAGCATCGCTGCCCTCGGCAAAGCAGGCGGCCGCGCCGCTGTCGCCGGTGGCGGCGATCACCGCCATGCCTTGCGCGGCGGCTTGCCGGTAGAGCGCCGTGTAGAAGGCCTGATGGGCCTCGCTGAGGGCTGCTTCGCAGGTGGAGTAGCCCACCGCGACGGTGTGCGCCAGGGCCTGGTCCACAATGGCCGCGAGGGACAGATCCAGTCCGTCGGTGGCGTTGGTGGTGGCCGCGGGAACCAGCAGGATTTGCGCTGCGGGCGCGGCAACCGCGGCCCAGGATGCGGCCAGCGTGGCCTCGGCCTGGTCGGCGGTGAGGCCGGGGTCCGTGCCGCTGGGCGTGACGGCGAGCTGACTGGCGGGCAGGCCGAACGCGGCGCGAAACGCCGCCAGGTCGCTGCTGGATACATTGCTGCGCGCGGCAATGGCGATGGTTTCGCCAGCGCCGTTGATGCCGGCGGTGTGAAGCGCGTCAAGATGCAGCAGTTGGGCGGCCAGTTGCGGGGTCAGCGCCTCGGCCTGGCTGAGCGAGGTCTGCGCCGCCAGCTGGGCTACCGTGGAGGTCATGGGCACCGGAGTGGTGAGGGAGGCAGCGGACAGCGCTCCATCCAGCGAGACCAGACCATGGATCAGCGGCTTGAGAGCGGCGGGCACGGAGAGGCTGCCGGCCAGCACGGGGCGTGTTCCCCCGGCCGTGACGGCGGAGTCAATCTGGGTTTGGAAGGCCTGCTCCACCTGGGCTACCGTTCCCGAGAATTCAATCCAACCGCGGCTTGCCGGCAGCGGAGCAACCTGCAAGCCCTGGCTTTGCAGCCAGGCGGAGACCGCGGCCACGTCGGCGGCGGAGTTGGCGTAGGCATCGGCAAAGGCGGCAGGGGTGAGCCAGTGATGGTACTCGGGCGAAGCCGGATTCTGCTGGTTCGCCAACTCGGCGGTCAGCGCCTGCTGCTGCGCCGCGGAGGGATCGAGCAGCAGCAGCATGCGCTGCAAGCCGTCACTGGGCGTCGCGGCGCCCGTGTCGGCCGTGGCCTGGGAGCTTTGCGGCTTGAGGGCAGGGATCGAACTGGGGCTGGAAGCGCGCCAGTCCCCGGCCAGCCGGGACACCGGGGAGAGGTTTTCGCCCGTGAGGTGGTTAGCCGGCGCCTGGGCCATGGCCGCTCCAAGGCTGGATAGAAGAAGAAAGCAAAGCGGCAAACCGAAGCTCTTTTTGTGCACCATGATCCTCTTTGTAGGCGAACCCTGAAAGACCTGCGTCTGATCCCAAGCAGGCAGCAAGGGCATGGCCTTATCTTCCTTCATGGAACGGTCTTCACACCCTACCACCTTTTGGGCAGAGGACTTGCAGGTTCGTTGCGCTTCGCCCCGATTGTATAGCGGGAGAGAGCGATTCAACAGCAGATTATAGGGAAGGAGCGGAGCAGTAAGCTAGAAAGGCATGAGCGAGTTGCGGGGGGAGAGGGTGGCCCGCGATCCCCGCGGCAGGTTCTGGCCGCGGGGATCGTGAGCCGCTATTTGCTTCTCTTACTGGATGCCCAGATCGGAAAGCACCTTGGGCTTGGTCTCATCCACCGCCAGCAGGTTGTGGCAGGCGGAGCAGTCCTGGGTGATGGCTTTGCCGTCCTTGCTGGTGTGATCGCCGTCGTGACAGCGGAAACAGCCCGGATAGCTCATATGGCCGATGTGGTTGGGATGCGTTCCCCAGGTCACTTTCATGAAGGGAAAGACGTTCTGGCTGTAGAGAGTCACCAGTCCCTGGCCCGCGGCCTTGATCTGCGCAGCCTTGGCGGGCAGCACCTCGGGGTGGCTGGTGCGATAGAAGGCGAGGAGTTGCGCAGGAATCCTGGCCTGCGCCTCGGCTTCACTGGCGTAGTTGGCCTTGAGCAGTGCCAGGCCTTCCATGTGCACCCAGGGCAGATCCGGGCTGATCGCGCCCTCGGCCATGGCCCGGTTGAGGGCATCTTCGGCGGTCATGAAGGTGTGCGCCGCGCGGTTGTGGCAGTCGATGCAGTCCATCACCCGCCGTTCGCCCTGGGGCACGCTGCCGCCGGCATTGGAGGAGGCAAACACCGTCTCGGAGCCATCGTCGTTGCGCTTCTGCACCCAGGGGATGGTGGTGCGGGTGGGATCGGTGGCGACGTACTCGATGTGGCCCAGGTGCACGCCATGAATTCCGGTGAGATGCGAGAACGAATCGACCCCGCCCAGGTGAAGAACCACCACCGTCTGGGTTTCGGTGTTGGCTGCGTCGTCGGCAAAGGTGGACTTGACCAGCAGTTTTTCACCCACAAACCGGGCCGGCGTGTGGCAACCCTCGCAGATGACGCGTGCGGGACGCAGATTGGTGACCGGGGAGGGGATCGGGGTGGGATAGTCGGGAACGAAGCGGGGGGCAAAGTGCGCCAGCGGATGCAGCGAGACCTCGATCAACTGCTTGGTGCCGTTAACCTTGGCTTTGAAGTAGGATTCCGCGCCGGAGCCGATGTGGCAATCCACGCAGGCCACGTGGGAGTGGGCGGAAATCTTGTAGGCGGTGTACTCCGGATGCATCACGTGGCAGGACTGGCCGCAGAACTCCGGCGAATCCATGTACGCCGCGCCGCGGTAGCTGGCCACGGAGACAATCAACAGGTTGAGGATGGTAGCCACCAGAACGATGTCCACGCCGTGGCGGAAGATCCTGTCGTTGAAATCGACCTTGGGAAATTCCAGTGGAATATGCCCGGCCTTCTGCAGCATCTTGCGCCGATGGAAGACGCCGATGGGGATCATCACCAGCCCGGCGACGAAAAAGGCCGGCAGGATCAGGAAGAAGATAATTCCCAAATAAGGGTTGTTGTTGGTCGGGCCAAAGATATCCACCAGCCAGTAGCCAACCATGGTGACGCCGGAGGCGGTGGTGATGGCGCCGCCAGCCAGACTGATGGGGTTATTGCCGAAGAACAGCGCCGGCCGGACCCAGCTTTCACGGAATTTTTGTAACACTGACACTTCGTTCCCCCACTCTCAAAAAATAGACGGCCCGCCCCGGAGAGCGATCCAAGATTACTGCGCCCCGAAAGACCTTGTCCAGAAGGATGATTTCCTGAAGAAATCGAGACTTTGGATCTGTGGCTTGGGAGCAGCTATCCTGGGTTCGTCCCTTGGGCAGGCCGCATTGAACTGCTTACTTCAATCCGCGGTAGTAGGTTACAACGTCCTTGATCTGCGCGGCGCTGAGTCCGGAGATGGGCTTCATCTTGCCTTTGCCCTTTTCGACGGCGGTGGTCATTTCGACCACGGTCAGCTTCTTGATGGCCGGATCGGAGGCCGGCTTCACGCCCATCATCTTGGCAATGCCAGCGCTGGGGGTACCGGTGGCGCCATGACACATTGCGCACTTGGCTTTGTAGGTCGCTTCGCCAGTAGTTTCTGCGAAGCCCACGGCGCAGGCCATAGAGAAAACCACGGCCAACACCACCTGGGAACGAAAGGTCTTTGTCATTCGAGACTCCTTGAGTTCTTCCACCGCCAGTGTGCCTGTGAGCATCTGACGCGTGGTTTCTTCATACAGAAACCCCGGCGAACAGTATTAGTCGCAGGGGCCGGTAGAAGGTCTTCGCCGCAGGCGCAAGCGCGGTAACTTGATCTTCGCGAGAATCCGCGGGATCGAACAAGGTTCCGCCGCAGCTTGCCAGGAGCGAACGGGAAAGCTCCACGGCGCCGGCCAGGGGAATCACCGCAAGCCGCGGCGCCGAGGATCGAATCGCGCTTGTCCTGCGGGCGCAACGGCCGTGTGCAGCTACCTCAAGATTCTACGCCGGCAGTGCCGGATAGAGGTTAATTGTCCAGCGGCGATTCCGCATCTCCTTCAGAAGAAAGGATGGACCGGTGAAGCCTCTCATCCGGTCCATCTCCGCTTCTATCAGAAGAATTACGGTTTCGCTTAGAACGCGTAATGCACTGCGAGGGTCAGGTTGTTGGCATGGAAGTTCCGTGGCGCGGTCAGACCGGCAGGCGACTCCGTCACGCCCGTCGGACCGGTGAGCGTGGGAGAGTTGCACGGAACCACTGTTGAGGTCAGCGAGGTTGAAGTGCTGCAGAACTGTGCACCGGAAACTCCGCCTTCGCCGTATCCGAAGAAGTTGTATTCAGCTTTCCAGGTCAATCCAGGATGGATCGTCCATGCCAGATTCACAAAGGGAGACTGATAGGTGGAGTCCAGCGAGCCATTGACCGCGCGCGCATCGTTGAAGAACTGGGTGCCGTTCACCGAGCTGACGCGATAGCCAATGTTGGAGTGGATCTTGTCTACCGGAGACATCATGATAGCCACCGAACCATACTCTGTCGGAGCATCCATGAAATCCCTGGCAAACCAGTCCGCGAGCTGAGTCGTCGAGCCCCTGGCGAAAACGCCGGGACACACATTCGGCCCTCCGCTGCTATTGAGCGAGGCAGTGCCCGGCAAAGTCGCCGTGGCCCCGTTGTCATAGCAGATGTTGGTCGCCGTATAGACATCGCTATAGGCGTAATTGAAATCGAGCCCATAGTGTTCATTCGGCGACAGCACCGCGCCCAGGCTTACTACCCGGCTGGTGTCGACATGGTTGAGCGGGCCTTCGTACGGGTCATCGCCTGCCGCAACGGCGCTCGCGTTGTTGTTGGTGTTGTTATGCCGTTCCATGTCGTTAAAGGCGCCCGACAGCGTGGCCCACGGCTTGGGCCGGAACATGGTATGCAGCCGGTAGTGCTTGGTTTGCCGCGGACCCACCGGAGTGAATGCGTTGTCGGCGTAGAGCACCTCGACCGTGCCATTGATATCCCAATTGCTGCTGGGACGGAGGGCGGCGTTGAAGATTCCGCCGTCTTCGTTGATGGTGACGGTTCCACCTGTCGCCGCGCCCACGGGTAATGGAACATTGCCGGGATTGCCGCTGCCCTCGGCGATCATGTGCACGCGGTGGCGATAGGTGAGCGAGAAGGTGGCGCGCGGCATGGCGTCCCAGGTTCCCGTCAGGTTATTGGTCAGGTTTCTCTGGCCAAAGTAGCCCGGCAGGGGGGTGCCGATGGCGCCGCTGCCTTCAAACGTGGAGGCTCCGGCGGCGGCGTTCGTGGTGGTCAACGCGCCCGCGTAGTTGATGGTTTCATTGTTCGCGGTCGCGGGCGTTGCCAGAGTCGTCCCGCTCGTCATGGTGGTAGTTCCCGGCTGGTGGACGTTGGAGAAGTCGATCTGGTCGGCGAGGCTGAAGGTCTTGGAAGCCTGCCAGACGAGGCCGTAGTCGGCGGCCATGACCTCACGCTTTGCGGTCGCGACGCCCGTATAGGTAAGCGAGCGAGTGGTCCCGTTCAGGCCCTGGTAGCTGTCGTAGTAGTTGGGCAGGTGCATGTTGGCGTTGGTGTAGCGGAGATCGCCATTCATGGAGAGGTTCCTGATGCTCGAGCTTTGCAGCCGGAAGGTCTCGGTGGGATAGAGAATGCGGGTCGGCTGGGAGCGCAGATAGCCGGTAACCACAGCGCAGGCCGCATTGATGACGGGCAGACCGCCGGGGGTTTGCGGCGCCGACAGGATCGGCGTGGTGCCTATGCTGTTGGCATTGCAGGCGCTGCTGGAGTAGGCCGTCTGGCTGTCATAGTCGTCAATGGCCACCTTGGTTCCGTCGGCCTCTTGAAAGATGAAGTCGCTGGGGGCCATGGTGAAGTAGGAGTCGGCCTTGTAGTGGTCGATGCGCTCTTCAAAGGTCAGCTTGGTGCCCTGCACGGGCTTCCAGTCAACGGCCCCGGTGAAATCGTCGGTGCTGTTGCGCTGATACTCCTCGAGAATGGCATCGTACTTGGCGAACTGGTAACCACTGGGGCTCGTGCTCGGGCCCTGGAAGACATTCTGCGAGTATCCCGCCCGGAAAGTCACCTTGGCCAGCGGAAAGAGGGTGAGGTCGGTGTCCGTCATGCGGCGCACCGTGTTGAACATGAACGGCGATTGATTCACCTGCGGCCACGCGTACGAACCCGTGGGCGTCTTGGTGGGCCCAATGGGAATCGACCGCCCCGTGGGGATATTCGGATTGCCCAGCAGGTCGTAGTCGAAGTACTGGCGATCGCGACGGAACATTCCCGAGAAGTCGTAGATCTTGCCCTTCGAGGCGTCCAGCTTGGTGAAACTGTTGGGATCGCCGCCAAACCCGCTGCCGACGGCCCGGAGGGTGTCGACCAGGGTGTTCTTCTGGCCGGGGAGTGCATGCATCTCAAAGGTCTCGCCAAGGACGCGCGGCCCGGACTGCATGTTGACGAGGGTGTCGTACATGGCCCCACTGCCCACGGTGTACGCCATGCGCCCGCCCAGATCCACACTCGAATGGATGGTATACCCGGCCGGGGCAGCCATCTGCGCATCCGGTGTCGGAAGGGGAGCGGCGGTCGTTGGATTCTGGGCGACCGCCATGCTCGTCATCATCAATAAAATGGCGACTCCAATGCCCTCGGCGCTGCGCCGGAGCATTGCGTTGGAGGGCTGTTGCTTGAACAGCCGCGAAATCCAGCCTATGTTCTTCATCTGAAGCCTCACTTGAGAAAAACGTCGCTCACATCGAGTTCTTGCGCTCGTATGCGAAGTTGTTACGGGATCTGGGGCGCGCCCTCCCGTGGGGAGGGCGCGGAGCAGCTACATTACCTGAGGAACGCCTGATTGATGTTTGAGCCATGGATAAAGGTGTGGCAGCTGGTGCATGGCGTCAGCTCCGACGATCCTGCGTTCATCCCGTGAACCGTGCCGGCGGCGACTGGGCTGTGGCACTGATTGCACAATGTGTTGATATTCGGCATGTTCAGCAGCCGGGCGTTCTGTGACCCGTGCGGCGTGTGGCACGCCATGCATCCCTCGGCCTTGACGGCAGCGTGTTCATACACGAACGGTCCGCGCGTCTCCGAGTGGCACTTGGTGCAGATCCGGTTCTGATCCGCCGTAGACTTCAGATTGTTGTTCCCGAAGGTGCCATGAACGTCGTGGCAGTCGCTGCACTGGATCAGGCCCTCATTCACCTTGTGGTGGAAGGGCATGGAGAACGACGGCTTGACGTCGGTGTGGCATTGGAAGCAGAGCTTGGGCTGAGAAGCCTTCAGCAACTGTGCCTTGTCCTCGCTGGCATGCACGCTGTGGCAGCTGATGCAGCTGACGCCGGCCTTGGCATGAGGAGAACGATCAAAGTTGGGATGCGTGCCCGCGTGGCAGCTCAGGCACTTGGCGTCCACATCTTTGGGTGAGGCGTTGGCGGGGTTGAAGATCTTGGCCTTGTCGCCGCCCGCTTCAACGTGCGCGCGGCCGGCCCCGTGACAACCCTCGCAGGTTATCCCGCTCTTGCCGTGCATTTCCGCGATCTTGGTGTGTGGATTGGAAGCGAACCCCTTGGCCACTTCCGCATGACAGGTGGCGCAGGTGTCCGAGCCGACAAAGTCTGAGGCCGCGGCGTCCTTGGCTGGCGCGCCCGCCTGTTTGGCGCCCGAAGCCGGAGCCCCGAATGCCGTGGCGCACAGAATGCCCGCGCCCAACATCAACATCAAACATGCTCGCAGCCCCGGCCTGATCCCCGGAACCGCACCGTTCGGCAACTGCGTTACTGGCCCATCTCTATGCATTGAAAATACCGCCTTTTGTGCTTTCGTGACTTCTTCCGGAAAACAACTGTACCATCGAGCGGCTGCCGGCCGGGCAGATCCTTGTGGAAAGTGCCAGAGCGACAGCGGTTTCAGTGGGGCCCGCTGTGGCGGAAGCTGCTCTATGTGCGGAGCATCACTCCATGCGCTGAATATTACGTTTTCGTCATGTACGCAAACGGTGATCCCTATCACACACAATCTGTGGATTATTACCGGGCTTCAGTTTCCTGTCAATGAGTGACGCAAGCTTCTGGAATCATTGGGGTTCTGCCTGCTTCCCGCAAAGCAGCCCTCTCCTCAAGGGCCACGCACGGACCGGCCCCCCGAACGAAGAGCGAGAACGGGAAAAATCGCGCCCTCGCGCAGGAGACCAGAATTTCAGCCTCTCCGCTGTGCAAAACCGAACACATTCTGGTGGCGTTGAGCTGGATTCCAGGGAAGCGGCTGCTGGCGGAAGCCGGCGGTGCGCCGGGCGCGCCCTTGGGACACCCGCCGGAAGCGGCGTTCGCCCGCAAACTGCATAGACGTGAGGTCCATCACATCCAGCGCAGCCGCGGTTCGGGCAGACTTTGATCAAACAAAGCCTCTATTCCTGGAGGTCGGCGCGTATTACCCGGATTGCAGCCCGCGGGGCAATGTGCAGGGTTCAGGAAGCGGCAAAAGCGCTGTATCGGCGCCGGATGGGGCAAGGCCATGACGGACACAGTGAGCTCAGCAGGAGCGCAGGCGCGGCAAAAGCACTTGACCCGGCAGGTGCCGGCGGGGTGCGCGGCCTGCTCCAATCGCCGGCCCGGCTGGTTCTGCTCGCTGGGCAGCGCGGTTCTGGCCGATCTTGAGCTGGCTACCAGCACCATTTCGCTGCCCGCGCAGGCTTCTCTCTTCACCCAGGGCGAGGATGCCCGCTGCCTCTATCTGATCTGCGGCGGCTATCTCAAACTGACCGCCGGACACGGCGAAGAGAAAGAGATGATTGTCCGCGTGGCAGGACCAGGCTCCATGCTCGGCTTGTATGCGGTGCTCTCGCATGGTGTGTACGAGGTTTCCGCCGAGTCGCTGACCACCGCTCAGCTTCGCCCCGTGGAACGGGAACGGTTCCTGAGCTTCCTGCGCAGCCACAAGGAGGCCCAGATGCGGGCCGTGCAGTGCATCTGCCAGGAGTACCGCTTTGCGCTGCAGGACGCCTGCCGCATTGCCCTGGCCGATACCGTGGCCGCCCGCCTGGGACGGCTGCTGATCGAACTGGCCCACCAGATCGGCGAGCACCTCAACGGGGGCGGCTTCCGCTTCCCGCTGCTGCTGACCCACGAGGAGATGGCTTCAATGACCTGCACCACGCGGGAGACCGTCACCCGCACGCTGGGGCAGTTCCGCAAAGAGGGCTGGATCTCCATCGAGGATTCCCTGGTCACGGTCCATCAGCCCGAGCGGCTGCAGGCGCTGCTCTAGAGCCTGTTACCATGCCCTGGGGCCAGAATGGCGCCTTGCGCTTTCTTCTGGCCAACTTCACGAGTCCAAGGGCTATCATCTGAAGGGGAGTTCTCTTGCGTATGACCCGTTCCATGGCTTGCTTTTCTGCTTTTCTGCTCTCATGCTGTGCACTTGTTGCCCAAGAACCGGCCTCCGTGCCGGCTTCCGCTACGGCCTCGCCCGCAGTCACCACCACCGAAAGCCCGGAGATCCGCGAGTTCCAGAAGATCGAGGACAACTGGTCCAGCTCCATCAACCAGCGCGATCAGTACGGCCTGGAACTGGTGCTATCTCCCTTGTTTGTGGATGTTTCCGCCAGCGGCGACATCACCACGCGCAACCAGCAACTGGCGCAGCTGATCACCGGCGAAGACAAGACCATGCACCTGGATCAGCACGTGATCACCGTGCGCATGCTGGGCGACATCGCCGTGGCCAACGGCACCTACCTTCTGCATCACAAGGTGAATAGCGGCCAGGCCGACGAGCGGGGTGTTTTTACCCACGTCTTCGAACGGCTGCGTGGCGGCTGGGTGTGCATCAACTCGCAGCGCACTCTGCTCCGCGAAGACTCCAACGCCAAGGTCAAAAAGCCCTCCAACGCCGAATTCCCCTTCCATCTTCCCCTCTTCACCCACAGCGACAAATAGCTCGTCCGGCATCGCGCACGGTTCGTGGTCTGAATCGGGCGGCGGAAATGCAGGTTCACTTCGCTGCGCTCCTTATGAAGGGGAGCGGCAAGGCCTGGTGTTTTCCCACCCATGCGACAGAAAAAAGTCGCATGGATGGGGCACGAAGCGTTGTGCGGCTTCAGACAAGCCGTTCATTTCCCCGCTAACTCGCGCCGCGAGTCGTTTGCTCAGGGTGACAGCGTATTGATGGAACGAGCTTTAGAAACACGAGACTAGCTGGCCTTTCGCCGGGCTGCCTGGATGCGGATGGAGACATGGACCAGGCTGAGCGCCGCCGGGGTGACGCCGGGAATGCGGCTGGCCTGGCCGATGGTGACGGGACGCACACGCTCCAGGGTTTCGCGCATCTCGCGGGAGAGGCCGCTGATGACGCCGTACTCCAGCCACTCCGGAATCGCCAGGGCTTCGGCAGCCTTGAGCTTCTCGATGGACTTCTTCTGCTGCTCCAGGTAGCCGGCAAATTTGATCTCGGTTTCCACCGCGCGGGCCTCGTTGCGCAGCACGGCGGTCCCCAGCCTGGCGCCCTCGCCCGGTTGCCGGGTGATGGCGGCGGCCATCTCGGCCAAGAGGGGTTCGCCGGCTAGGGCCTCCGGCAGGGCGCCCAGCACCGCTTCGATGGTCACCTCGGGCCGCTTGAGCAGTTGCGCCCAGGTGAGGCCGGCAGTCGCCGTCAGTTCGCCGAAGCCGGCCGCGGCCAGCCGATCGCCGTCCACCTTGCCGACGGTCAGCAACCGCGCCAACGCGTGCAGGCGCGCCTGCTTTTGCTCGTATTCTGCCCAGGCTTCGTCGCCGATGAGTCCGAGGCGGCGGCCATGCGGGGTGAGCCGCCGGTCGGCATTATCGATGCGCAGGTGCAGGCGGAACTCGGCCCGCGAAGTGAACATGCGGTAGGGCTCGTTGGTGCCCTTGGAGATGAGGTCGTCGATCAGGATGCCGGTGTAACCCTCGCTGCGGTCCATGGTGAAAGGCGGCTGTCCCTTGAGCCAGAGGGCGGCGTTGATGCCGGCCATGATGCCCTGGCAGGCTGCCTCCTCGTAACCACTTGTCCCGTTGATCTGGCCGGCCAGGTAGAGGCCCTGCAAGCTCTTGACGCGCAGGGTGCGGTCCAGCTCGGTGGCGTCCACGCTGTCGTACTCGATGGCGTAGCCGGGGCGCAGCATCTCCGCCTGGTCGAGGCCGGGAATGGAGTGCACGATCTGCCATTGCACCTCCATGGGCAGCGAGGTGGACATGCCGTTGATGTAAACCTCGTGGGTATGGAGGCCCTCCGGCTCCAGAAAGAACTGGTGCTGGGTCTTGTCGGGGAATTTGACGATCTTGTCTTCGATGGAGGGGCAATAGCGCGGCCCGATGCCCTCGATCTTGCCGGAGTACATGGCGGAGCGGTGCACGTTTTCGCGGATGATGCGCAGGGTTTCCGGGGTGGTGAAGGCGATGTGGCAACTGATCTGCGGCTGCACGATCTTCCTGGTCCGGAAGCTGAAGGGGGTGGGGTCCAGGTCGCCCTGCTGCTCCTGAAACTCTTGCCACCGTATGGTCCGGCCGTCCAGTCGCGGCGGCGTACCGGTCTTGAGGCGGCAGGTGCGGAGGCCCAACGCGCGCAGCGCCTCGCCCAAAAGGACGCTGGCCGGCTCCCCGCTGCGGCCGGCGGGATAGGTCTCCTCGCCGCAGTGGATGAGGCCGTTCAGAAACGTGCCGGTCGTAATAATGGTGGCGCCGGCCAGCAGCGTACGCCCATCGCGCAGCTTGAGGCCCAGGACGCGGCGGCGCTCTCCGGTGGCTGTTCCCTGTTCGCTGTTCCCTGCTCTCTCCTCCATCACCAGGTCCACGACCTCGGCCTGGCGGATATGCAGATCGGGCTGCGACTCGAGCACCTCGCGCATCTTCACGCGGTAGAGCTGCTTGTCGCACTGGGCGCGCGGACTCCAGACCGCCGGACCGCGCGAGGTATTGAGCAGGCGGAACTGAATGCCCACGGCATCGGCGACCTCGCCCATGATGCCCCCCAGGGCGTCCACCTCACGGACCAGGTGGCCCTTGGCCACGCCGCCGATGGCCGGATTGCAGCTCATCTGGGCAATCAGGTCCAGGTTCATGGTGATCAGCGCGGTTTTCAAGCCCATGCGCGCTGCGGCCATGGCCGCTTCGCAGCCGGCATGCCCGGCGCCGACCACGACCACATCGTATTGCTCGGTAAAAGCCATCTGAAGCTATTCTACGGATTCCGGGATGAGAGCGCTGAGGGGGCCGATCGGGATGGCAGCGCCGCGAAAGGGGCACGGGGCGCAGTTTTTCTGGTCCGGATCAATCAATGGGGTGCGGGAACAAGTCACCCCCCACTGGAAGGGTTCATTCCATGTGCGCGGGGAGGGGGGATTTCTTTTCGTCTTCAGCCAGGAGGCGATGGAACTCATCCGCCGGCACGGGGTAGCCGAAGAGCCACCCTTGGCCCAAGATGGGCTGGTCGTAGGCGGCAAAGTAGTCGGCCTGCTGCTCGGTCTCGATCCCTTCCACAACCACTTCAAGGTTGAGCGCCTCGGCCATGGCCAGTATCTGCGGAAGGACGGTGACGGTGACCGCCTCGGTGCCAATGGCATGGGTGAAGGCCTTGTCGATCTTGATGGAGTCGATGGCCAGATCGTGCAGATAGGAGAGGCTGGAATAGCCGGTGCCGAAGTCGTCGATATTGATGCCAAAGCCGCGCTGGTGGAGGCGGAGGATGGTCTCCAGGGCCAACTGGTGGCGGGCGGTGCTGCTTTCGGCAATTTCGATGGCTAGCCGGCGCGCGGGGACGGCGGCCTTCTCAAGAAAGTGCTCCAGCAGGGGCAACAGCTCGGGACCGGCCAAGTCGGCGGCGGCGGCGTTAATGTTGAGCTGAAAATCGGGATGGGTCTGCAAGGTCTTTTCGAAGTCCTTGAGAGCGTGGCGCACCACCAGTTGCGTGATGTCTCCCACAAAGCCGCCCTCCTCGGCCATCTTGACGAAGACATCGGGACCGATGACAAAGTCATCTTCGTCGGTCCAGCGCACCAGGGCCTCAGCCCCCACGATCCGGCGGCTGGGCAGGCTCACGATGGGCTGGTAGACCACCCGCAGCAAGTCCTGGGCGATGGCCCGGTGCAGTTGCCGCACCATACTGCGATTGTGCCGGTAGAGCAAGGAAAAGAGGAATCCCAGGCAGGCCCCGATCAGGGCGCCGGTGGTGGTTTGCCCGACAAGCTCGGCGCCGCTGGCACGCAGGGCATCGGCAACCGACTCATAGTCGGTGACGCAGTTGTAGTAGCGCCGGGAGCAGTGAGTGGCATAAAGCGTGTCGTCCACGCGGCCCTGGCTGTCCGTGGTGAGAATGGCCCTGGTGGCCTGCGGGAAAGCGCCAATCAAGCGGTTGGACTGCCAGGCGGAGTCGTTGATGGCCGTCGAGGCGTAGCGCATGGGAGGGGTTGCCCGGTGGGTCTCAAGATAGGGGCTGATGATGACATACGAGTCGCCAAGCTGGAGGCCCACGACCGCCAGATCGGCCATGCGGTAGGGGACAAAGTCCTTGTACACCAAGGTGCCGTCCGGCTGGGAAAAGTCCGGCCTGGGCAGCACGACAGGCTGGCGCGGGCGGCCCATGCTCACCGAGCAGTCAATCTTGCCGCCCCGGATGCGGCCGCCCTCTTTCAGGAATTCCGATTGGAAGAGCAGATTGTGCAAGTAGGCGATTTCAGCGTCGGAACAGTAGGGATACGGAGAAGCGTTCATGGCGGCCAGCACAGCGCGCGCCTCACGCGAGGAAGCGTCCGCCTCGGTCATGGTGCGCGCGCCAGACTGTTCGAGCCGGAATTCGACCTGATGGAGCGTGACGATGCGGCCAACCAGATAGCCCGCCAGCGTGCCGCATGCAGCGCCCACGACCGTAGCGGCAAGGGTGAGCAGAAGACGCCGCTTCAGCCTGCGCTTCATCGAATGAGGGCCCAAAGTCGACATCCCTTCTTTGCCCGGCGGTTTCTAAATTGGGACCATGGTACTACGATTCGCCAGCCGCGGGCGTCTGCCCGGCCAAGGCTTGTTAGCTCGATTGATTGAAGATTCGCGAAAACTCCGCAAGAAAGAGCAGGGCAGCTCAAGGAACCTCTGAACAAGTCTCTCTTTCGACGAAGCATTCCCTCAGGGGCTAAAGCCCACGTTGATTCTGTTCCACTTACGGCACGGCTGAAGCCGTGCCCTTTCAAGGAATCGACTTAATCGGATTGTCCTTAAAGGCCGCACATGGCAACCTGCGCCTTTTCCTCGTCTTCGGACAGGATGCGGAAGAACTCCTCGGCCGGGACAGGGTGGCCGAAGAGCCAGCCCTGCGCCAGGACCGGCTGCGCATTGGTCTCGAAGTACTCGGCCTGTAACCCGGTTTCGACCCCTTCCACAATCACTCCCAGCTTGAGCGTCTCAGCCATGGCCAGGATTTGCGGCAGAATCGATACAGTGACCGCTTCAGTGCCGATGGCGTGCGTAAAGGACTTGTCGATCTTGATGGCGTCGATGGAGAGAGCGTGCAGATAGGACAGGCTGGAGTAGCCGGTGCCGAAGTCATCGATGTGGACGCTATGGCCCCTCTCCCGCAGAGCGAGAATCGCCGCGATCGCCACATCGTGCTGGGCAGTGCAGCTCTCGGTAATTTCGATGGCCAGGCTCTGCGCGGAAACGCCCGCCTTCGCCAGAGCGCGATCCAGCATGGGCAGGAACCCCGGATCGCCCAAATCGGCGGAAGCCACGTTGATGCTGAGCCGGAAATCGGGATGGCTGCGGAGCGTCTCAGCGAAGTCTTGCAGAACGCGGCGCGCCACCAGCCTGGTGATTTCTCCCACAAAGCCGCGTTCTTCGGCGATGCGGATGAAAACGTCGGGACCGACTTCAAAGCCTTCCTCATCGGTCCATCGGGCCAGCGCCTCCGCACCCACGATCCGCCGGGTCGCCAGGATCACGATGGGCTGATAGACCACCCGCAGTTCGTCTTTGGCGATTGCCCGGCGCAACTGGCGATCCATGCTTTGATTGCGCCGGTAGAGGAAGGAAGCAAGAAAGCCGAAGCAGGCCCCGATCAGCCCGCCCGCGGCGATGTACCCGGCGAACTCGCGGCGGTCGGCCCGCAGAGCATCGGGAACCGCGATAAAGTCCGTTACACAGTTGAAGTAAAGGGCCGAGCAGCGGGTGGCATAGAGGGTGCCACCCAGGCGGGCTTGGCCGTTCCTGGTGAGAATCGCTTTGGTCGCCTGAGGAAAGGCGCCCCTCGACTGGAACGTTTGCCAGTTGGCATCGTTAATCGCCGTCGAGATGTAGTGCATGGGAGGGGCTGCCCGGTGCGCCTCGAGAAAGGGACTGAAAATCGCGTACGAGTCGCCCAGTTGCAGGCTGAGCACCGTTAGATGGTCCACCCGGAACGGAGCGAACTGCTTGTACACTCTGGTGCCGTCCAATTGGGCGAAATCGGGGCTGGACTGCGCCAGGGGCTGAGGCAGTCGGCCCAGAGTAGCCGAGCAGTACACCTTGCCGCCACGCATGCGCCCGGCTTCCTTAAGATATTCCGACTGAAAGAGCAGGCTGCGAAAATAGGCGATCTCGGCATCCGAGCAGAAGGGGTACGGCGAGGCGTTCATGGTGGCCAGCACGGCACGGGACTCCCGGCTGGAGGCATCCGCCTCGGTGATGGTGAGCACCGCGGACTGTTCGAGTTTGATTTCTGTCCGCTTGAGCGTCAAATAGCGGCCCAGCAGAAAGCCGGCCGCCATGCCACAAGCCAGCGCGACCACGGTTGCCGCCAGGGTCACCAGCACGCGCTGCTTGAAAGAGTGCATCATCGATTGGCCAGGAAATCCCCTCTTAGCCGACAAGCCTGAAGAAAGTAGTACACCCTTTTCTATCGGCATGGCGGGCAAATCGGAGCAGTATGCCTCAGAGTGCCGGTAGCGAAGCGATGGTTGCCCGGCGATGGGGCGACAGAGCGGGCGGGCGCGCCTACTCGAGGGCGGCCTTGAGCATGGCTGCCAGGCTGCGGTCCACGTCTTCTTTGGTGGTGGCCCAAGAGGAGACGCTGATGCGCATGGCGGTCTGACCCTGCCAGACGGTCGGGCCGCACCAGCAGGTACCCTCGGCTTGCAGGCGGGCGATGGTGGCCAGGGTCTTCTCTGGCGCGCCAAACGAAACCAGCACCTGGTTGATGACTACGTCGTTCAGAATCTTGTAACCGGCGGCGCTGAGTCCGGCGGCAAAGCGGCGGGCGTGGCTGGAGGTCCGGGTCACAATCTCCGCCATCCCGGAGCGGCCCAGGGACCGCAGGCCGGCCCACAGCTCCACACCGCGGGCGCGGCGGGAGAGCTCCGGGTTGTAGTGGGAGGGTTCGCGGTGCTCGCCCTGCACCAGGTACGCCGCCTCCATGGACATGGCCGCATGCAGCATTTCGGGATCGCGGACCAGGGCAATGCCGCAGTCGTAACCGATGTTGGGCCACTTGTGGGCGTCGGTGGCCCAGGAATCGGCCTGCTCGAAGCCATGCGTCAGCCGCCGGTACTCCGGCGAGGCGGCGGCCCACAACCCGAAGGCGCCGTCCACATGAATCCAGGCGCCGGCGGCGCGCGCCAGCGGGCAAATGGCCGCCGCCGGATCGAAGGCGCCGGTATTGACGTTGCCCGCTTGCAGGCAGAGGATGGTGCGCTCGTCCATGTGTGGCAGCGCGTCGGCCCTCATGCGGCCCTGGCCATCCACCGGCACGCGCACCACGCGATTGCGGCCCATGCCCAACAAGCCCAGCGCCTTGCCCACCGAGGCATGAGCCTCTTGGCCCACCACCACGGTGAGCGGCGGCGCGCCGAAGAGGCCGTCGGATTCCACGTCCCAGCCCGCGCGAGTGAGCAGCGCGTGGCGGGCCGCGGCCAGGGAGGAGAAGTTGGCCATGGTAGCGCCGGTGACCAGAGCGCCGCCGGTTCCCGCGGGAAGCCCAAGCAGATCCCGCACCCATTCCAGAGCAATCTCTTCCAGCGTGACGGCCACCGGGGATTGCACAAAGAAGGCTGCATTCTGGTCCCAGGTGCTCACCAGCCACGACGCGGCCAACGCCGCGGGCAGGCAGCCGCCGTTCACAAAGCCGAAGTTGCGCCCGCTGGTCTTGGCCACCGTGGCCGGGGAGCCGTAGGTGTCGAGCAGATGCAGAACCGCCTCAGGACTGGTGGGCCCCGGCGGCAGCGGACCGCGCAGCGCGTTCAAGGCGGCAACCGCCTCCGGGCTGGGCGCGACCGAACGCGCATCCTCGCCTTCCAGGTAGTCCATGGCATCGCGGGCGGCGCGCTTGAGCAGCGCGGCGCGGGCATCGGAGACGGAAACGGCGGGGGAATGAGACGCGTGGGAAACAGCCATAGATATGGATAAGTTTAGCACCGGGGCTGCATCTGGGCCGCTCCGCGGCCCACAACCTGGGTGCCCCAGGTCTCGTTTCTGGGACCTGGAAAAGCACAAACCTCATCAGCAATTTCTTCATCCGCAGATCCGGAAATCTTGAAATCGCCCCCGAACTTGACTAAGATGTGTTAGCAGGATTAAGCAATCATGATCACAGCCAGCATTTTTGAAGCGAAAACCAACCTCTCCAGCCTGGTAAAGCAGGCCCAGAAGGGCGAAGTGGTCACCATCACTTCGGGGCGCGCCAAAACGCCCGTGGCGCGGCTCGAAGCCATTCATCCGGTTGCAAAGAAGCGGCTTGGCGCTCTGGAGACGCCCGGATTCGTCTTGACCGAGCTGTTCTTCGAGCCGCTGCCGGAGGAGGAGCTTCGCCTTTGGAACGGAGGCGGGGAGTGAAGGTTCTGCTCGATACCTGCACTCTGCTCTGGGCCACACTCGCGCCTTCGGCCCTGAGCCAAGAAGCCCGTGAGACGATTGCCGACGAGGGCAATGTGATTCTGGTTTCGGCTGCATCGGCGTGGGAGATTGCGACCAAGGTGCGCCTGGGCAAGCTTCCCGGCGCGGAGAAGCTGGAGAGGGATTATCAGGACGTGATGGAGGATGCCGGCTATACGCTGCTGGACATTGATACGGCATCCGCGCTGCGCGCCGGCCGGCTGGTCGCCGAACACCGCGACCCCTTCGACCGCATGATCGCCGCTCAGGCCCTGGGGCAGGACATTCCCGTGCTCAGCCCCGATCCGCTGTTCGAGCAGTTTGGGGTGCGGCGGATCTGGTGAGGTGAGAATTCCGGGGCCATCCGACCCTCCGCCTGCTCCGGGCCTCGACTTTGAGAAACGGTAAGCCGCAAACCTGATCCGGCGAGGCTCCCAACCCGGCGTAATCAGGCCGCTCGACCGCACTTGCGCATTGAATTTACTTGCAAATTGGCCTATGCTGAGGATGCAGACGAATTTGTCCGCCTGAGTTGCCGTGGGTTCGCCGGCTGGCGGAGAGATGAGTGGGCTTAGAGCCCACTTTTTATTTGGGGCATTTTTTCTGAGAAATTGCCGCCTTGGGGCGGCGTGGGAACGATGGCGGCAAAGCTGGACCAAATTCGGTTGGCGGCGGCACGAGTGGCCGCCTCGCACGGGCTGGACCTGGTGGATCTGGAGTTGCTTGGCCCGGCCAAGGAGCGCGTGCTGCGCATTTACCTCGAAAAGAATGCCGAGGGGCGGGCGCAACTGAAGGCGGCTGTCGAAGCTGGAGTAGAAGCGCTTCCGGAGCGGCTGACAGAAGGCACGCTGCGCGTGGAGCAGCTTTCCGGCATCACCCACGAGGATTGCACGGCGTTCAGCCGGGATTTTGGCGTGTTGCTGGACGTGGAAGACCTGGTTCCGGGCGCGGAATATACGCTGGAGGCCAGTTCTCCGGGGTTGGACCGCAAGCTGAGCCGGCGGGAAGATTTTGTACGGTTTGCCGGCAGCCTGGTGAAGGTTCAGACCTATGAGCCGATCCGCAACAACCGGCATTGGCAGGGGCGGCTGGCGGCGGAGGCGGGCGAGAACATCACGCTGGACCTCAACGCCGTGAAGCAGAACAGCAGGAGCCGGAAGGCCGGCGTAAGTACGGTTGAGATTGCGCTCGACAACATCGAGAAGGCGCAACTGGTACCGGAGATTTAAGGGATTGTGGTTCACCCACCCTGGCCGCAAGAACTAGAGACGCGGCGAGAATGGGGCACCCGGACGGCGCGATGCGCAAGGCCCCGGCTTTTTTCAGTACGAGCATCAAGCCCGTACCCTTCAACGAAACCATCTTAACCGGCTTGGAACCGCAAAGGGTTCCTCCGCACACAGGACCAAGAGAGCAAGCAGAGTATGGCCAGCGTTTTGTACCAGAGTATCGAGCTTCTGAGCCAGGAAAAGGGCATTGATCCCGGCATCGTGGTTGGCGCAGTCGAGGAGGCCATCGCCCTGGCCACGCGCAAGTTCTACAAGACCCAGGAAAACATGCGCGGCGAGCTGAACAGGGAATCCGGCGAGATCACGGCCTACATCTACAAGACGGTGGTCGAGAACGCCGAACAGGTGGAAGACCCGCTGAACCAGATCACGCTGGAGGAAGCCAACGCCTTGGCGCCGGGCGCGGAAGTGGGCAGCGAAGTCCGGTTCTACCGCGACACCCGGCCGCTGGGCCGGATTGCCGCGCAACTGGCCAAGCAGGTCATCTTCCAGAAGGTGCGCGAAGCGGAGCGGGACACGGTCTTCCAGGAATACGCCCATCGCGAGAAGGAAGTTCTGACCGCGACCGTGAAGCGGATCGAAGGCCAGGACATTATTTACGATCTGGGCAAGGCCGAAGCCCGCTGCCCCAAGCGGGAGCAGTCGCGGCTGGAGCAGTTCAGCCTGGGCGAGCGGGTGCGCGTGGTTCTGCTCAAGGTGGACCGCGCCGCCAAGGGCCCGCAGGTGATTGTTTCCCGTGCCGCCCCGGAACTGGTATCGAACCTGTTCCAGTCGGAAGTGCCGGAGATTTACGACAACACGGTAACCATCCGGGCCATTGCCCGCGAGGCCGGCGAGCGCACAAAGATTGCCGTTCAGTCGCGCGACAAGGACGTTGATCCGGTGGGCGCGTGCGTGGGTATGAAGGGCATGCGCGTGCAGTCGATCATCCGCGAGCTGCGCGGCGAAAAGATCGACATCATCGAGTACAGCGACGAGATCACCACCTTCGCGGAGAAGGCGCTGCAGCCGGCCAAGGTGAGCCGCGTTTCGATCGCGGACCTGACCGACAAGCAGCTGGAAGTGATTGTGGACGACACGCAACTGTCCCTGGCCATCGGCAAGAAGGGGCAGAACGTGCGCCTGGCGGCCAAGCTGCTGGGCTGGAAGATCGACATCAAGAGCGAAGAGGAGAAGCGGCAGGAAGTGGAGCAGCAGATGCAAGCTCTCACCGGCGGCCCCTCGACGCCCATCGAGCAGGTTTCCGAGCTGGGCGACGGCATTATCCAGAAGCTGGTGGCCGCCGGCATCACCACGGTGGAGACTCTGGCCGACATGACGCCGGAGCAACTGGAAGAGATTCCGGGCATCGGCGAAAAGACGCTGGAACGGATCAGCGTGGCGGTGCGCCACTACTTTGGCCATTTTGAAGAGGGCGAAGAAGGCCACGTGCCGGAAGCCGCCGAAGGCGAAGCCGGGGAAACAGCCGAAGACGAGAGCGCCGCCACGGAAGAAGAACGCGAGGCGGTTCTGGATACGGACGAAGCGGAAGCTGAAAACGACGCTGCGGTGCTGACCGAAGCGGAGAACGAGCGCGCGGCCGAAGAAGAAGAAAGCGGCAGCGCCGCCGGCGAAGAATCGGAAGAAGAACCGGAGTTCCGCACCGAAGCCGAGGAGGCCGTCGAGGATATTCCTCCTGCCGATGAGGCGGAGGTCGAGACCCTGGAAGATAACCCGGCCGAAGCGCTTGAGGAAGACGCTCAAAGCGCGGAGGAGCCGCTTCTGGAAGAGATTGAAACAGAGAGCGCAGCATCGGAAGAGAAGGCGGCCAAAGGGGATGGCGCTTAGTATGCGCCGCCCCCTTCAAGGCCAATCGGGCAATCATGAAAGTTTCAAGAGCAGCCAAAACCATGGGGTAGCTATGAGCGACTAGTGGGCTTTGGGTAGCACATTTTGAAAAGAGGCGGATGAGTAAGGTTCGAATCAACGATCT
>Ga0302202_10000407_pt1 | contig 56698 bp, 51 predicted proteins | sample II_Bog_N3_3_FD_194579 | JGI IMG/M metagenome (GOLD analysis project Ga0302202, IMG submission 194579) | Peat permafrost microbial communities from Stordalen Mire near Abisko, Sweden - II_Bog_N3_3 | ecosystem: Environmental > Terrestrial > Soil > Wetlands > Peat | place: Sweden: Abisko... | reverse complement strand
CAAACGGGTTCATGCTCATCTTGACGTTCGCGAGATCAACACCCGTGCCGTCCGCCTTCACCCGCGGCTTCACGTTGTAGTCGATCACACGCTTTACCGTGACCAGCGCTTTCATTGCTTCCTCGGCCTTTCGTTCCAGATGCGCGCCCTCTAATTGGCGCTTACGTAAACGTCAACTAGCGAATCGCGGCAATCCCGTGGCGGGCGCGTCGGTGTCAGCCGCCGCGCCCGCCTCTATAACTCATTCCATTTCAAGGATAATCGCATCCACCGCAAGGCTGTCGCCAGCCTTGGCATTGACGCTCTTGACCGTACCGGCCTTTTCCGCGCGCAGGATATTTTCCATCTTCATCGCTTCGACCACGGCGAGCGGCTGACCGGCCTCGACCGAATCGCCGGGCTGGACATGCAGCGCGACGAGCAGACCCGGCATCGGGCAGATCAGGAACCGCGACAGATCCGGCGGTATCTTTTCGATCATGTACGCCGACAGATGCGCGATCCGCTGCGGCAGAACCTCGACGAGGTGAATCGCGCCGCGTGTGGTCAGACGAAAACCGGTGCGCAGCGGCTCGACCTTGACGGTCAGCGGCTCACCATCGACTTCGGCATGAACCAGCGTGTCGCCGGGGGTATATTCGAGGTCGAGATCGATCGCTGTGCCATCGACGGTCACCAGATCAGCCTCGAGCGAAACCGCGAAAGGATCCGGGCCAACCTTGACCGCCCATTCGCCGGGCGGGTCGAGCCGATCGCCCAATTGCCCGTCGACGCGACGCGCGCGGTCGGCGCGCGCGGTGGCAAGGAACCCGGCAATCGCGGCCAGGCTGCGCTTCAACGCATGGCTCGCCGGGGCGCCGTGAAACCCTTCGGGATATTCTTCGGCGATGAACCCGGTGGTCAGTTCGCCCGAGCGAAAGCGCGGATGCTGCATGATCGCGCTGACGAAATCGATATTGTGGCCAAGGCCTTCGATCTCGAAAGCGTCGAGCGCGGCGACTTGCTTGTCGGCAGCTTCGTCGCGCGTCGGGGCCCAGGTGATCAGCTTGGCGATCATCGGGTCGTAGAACATCGAGACTTCGCCGCCTTCATAGACGCCGTCATCGATGCGCACGCCGTCCACACCGCGCCGACCGTTGGCCGCGCCGTCATCTTCCCAGCCCGTCACCGGCGGCTGATAGCGCACCAGCCGCCCGGTCGAGGGCAAGAAGCCGCGATAGGGATCTTCGGCATAGACGCGGTTTTCGATCGACCAGCCGTCGATGCCGATGTCATCCTGCGTAAAGGCAAGCGGTTCGCCCGCCGCGACGCGGATCATCTGCTCGACAAGGTCGATCCCGGTGATCGCCTCGGTCACCGGGTGTTCGACCTGAAGCCGGGTGTTCATTTCGAGGAAGTAGAAGCTTTCGCCGGTGATATCGGCGCCCGACACGATCAGTTCGACCGTGCCTGCCGAATAATAGCCCACCGCGCGCGACAGCGCGACGCATTGTTCGCCCATCGCCTTGCGCATTTTGGGTGTGACGAACGGCGAAGGCGCTTCTTCGACCACTTTCTGGTGGCGGCGCTGGATCGAACATTCGCGCTCGTTGAGATAGAGAATGTTGCCGTGCTGATCGCCCAGGATCTGGATTTCGATGTGGCGCGGGTTGAGAATGAACTTCTCGATGAACACGCGATCGTCGCCAAACGAATTGAGCCCTTCGCGCTTCACCGCCTCAAAGCCTTCGCGGACGTCCTTTTCGTTGTAGGCGAGGCGCATGCCCTTGCCGCCGCCGCCAGCCGAGGCCTTCATCATCACCGGATAGCCGATCTCGTCCGAGATGCGGACCGCGTGCTCGGTATCCTCGATCTCGCCAACGAAGCCGGGCACGACATTGACACCCGCTGCCTTGGCCAGCTTCTTCGATTCGATCTTGTCGCCCATCGCGGCGATCGCGCCCACGGGTGGCCCGACAAAGGCGATGCCTTCGGCAGCCAGCGCCTCGGCAAAGCTGGTCCGTTCGGACAGGAAGCCATAGCCGGGGTGTACCGCATCGGCGCCGGTCTGCTTGCAGGCGGCGATGATCTTGTCCGCAATCAGATAGCTCTGCGCGGCGGGCGCGGGCCCGATATGCACGGCTTCATCGGCCATCTGCACAAACGGCGCGCGAGCGTCGGCATCGGAATAGACGGCCACGGTAGCGATGCCCATGCGGCGTGCGGTCTTGATCACGCGGCAGGCGATTTCACCCCGGTTGGCAATGAGGATCTTCTTGAACATCGCAATCCCAGCTTTCTTGATGCAGCATGTGCCGTGGCGCCCGGCGCCGCGTCATTTTCGATACGTGTGATCAGGCGGTCATTCCGCCGCTAGCAGTGCTTCGCCGATGGGGGGCATGTTGTGGCCGAGCAGGCGCAGCATGTCGGCGGCGCATTCGACCACGTTCGAGCCCGGGCCATAGATCCCCTGCACCCCGGCTTCGCGCAAGTATTCGTAATCGTGTGGCGGGATGACGCCGCCTGCGACGACCTTGATGTCGCTGCGCCCGGCTTCGCGCAGCAGGCCGATCAGTTCGGGGATCAGCGTCTTGTGCCCGGCGGCGAGCGAGGAAGCCCCGATCGCATCGACACCCTTTTCCAAAGCCAGCGCGCACGTTTCCGGCGGGGTCTGGAACAAGGGGCCGCTGGTCACGTCAAAGCCCATGTCGGAAAAGGCCGACGCGATGACATTGGCGCCGCGATCGTGTCCGTCCTGGCCCATCTTGGCGACGAGCAGGCGCGGCTTGCGCCCGAGCCGACGCGCAACGGCTTCGACCCCGTCGAGCACTTGCTGATAACGGGAATCGCCTGCGTACGCCGCGCCATAGATGCCCTTGACCGGGGTCGGGAAAGTGCCGTGGCGGCCAAACACCGTTTCCATCGCGTCGGAAATTTCGCCGAGCGTGGCGCGATGCCGCGCGGCTTCGACGGCCAGTTCCAGCAGGTTGGCGTTGCCCGCTGCGCCTTCGCGCAGGGCCGCCAGCGCCGCCTGGCACTTCGCCTCGTCACGGGTCTGGCGCACCTGACGAATGCGCGCGATCTGCGATTCGCGCACGGCATGGTTGTCGATGTCGAGCGTGTCGATCTTGTCTTCGGTGCCAAGGCGATACTTGTTCACCCCGACGATCACATCTTCGCCCCGGTCCACGCGCGCCTGGCGCGCGGCGGCGGCTTCCTCGATCATCGCCTTGGGCCAGCCGGCGGCGACGGCCTTGGCCATGCCGCCTTCGGCTTCGACGCGTTCGATGATCGTCCAGGCCTGATCGACCAGTTGCTGGGTCAGCGCTTCGATGTAGTACGACCCGCCCAGCGGATCGACCACGTTGCACATGCCCGTTTCTTCCTGGATCACGATCTGCGTGTTGCGGGCAATGCGCGCCGAAAAATCGGTCGGCAGTGCGATCGCTTCGTCGAGCGCATTGGTGTGCAGCGACTGCGTGCCGCCCAGCATCGCCGCCATCGCCTCGATCGTGGTGCGGATGACGTTGTTGTAAGGATCCTGTTCCTGCAACGACACGCCCGACGTCTGGCAATGGGTGCGCAGCATTTTCGAACGTTCGTCAGCCGCGCCAAGCTTCGTCATGACCCGGTGCCACAGCACGCGTGCGGCGCGCAGCTTGGCGACTTCCATGAAGAAGTTCATGCCGATCGCGAAAAAGAACGACAGACGCCCGGCGAACTTGTCGATGTCGAGGCCCGAGGCGACCCCGTATTTCACATATTCCATCCCGTCCGCGATCGTGAACGCCAGTTCCTGGACTTGCGTCGCGCCGGCTTCCTGCATGTGATAGCCGGAAATCGAGATGGAATTGAACTTCGGCATGTTTGCGCTGGTATAGGCAAAGATGTCCGAGATCAGGCGCATCGACGGTTCGGGGGGATAGATATACGTGTTGCGAACCATGAACTCCTTGAGGATGTCGTTCTGGATCGTGCCGTCGAGCTGTGCGGTCGGAACCCCCTGTTCCTGACCCGCGACAATGAAAAACGCCAGGATCGGGATGACCGCGCCGTTCATCGTCATCGACACCGACATCTGATCGAGCGGAATCCCGTCGAACAGGATCTTCATGTCCTCGACACTGTCGATCGCCACGCCCGCCTTGCCGACATCGCCGACGACGCGCGGATGATCGCTGTCATAGCCGCGATGGGTGGCCAGATCGAATGCGACCGACAGTCCCTTTTGCCCGGCGGCGAGATTGCGGCGATAGAACGCGTTGGATTCCTCGGCAGTCGAAAACCCGGCGTATTGGCGGATCGTCCACGGACGCCCGGCATACATCGAGGCGCGCACCCCGCGCGTGAACGGCGCAAAGCCCGGCAGGCCGGGCTCCTGGGTCACATCCTCGGGCGTATAGAGCGGCTTGACCGCGATGCCTTCGGGTGTGTGCCAGGTCAGGTCTTTGCCCTTGACCTCTTTTGCGGCCGCTTTTTGCCAGTCGTCGAGCGTTGCCATCGTAATCCTCGTCCTTCGCGCGCGCTCAGTGGGCGCCTTTGGGCGTTTCCATGATTTCGGTCAGTTGCCCGCCCATGTCTTTGGGGTGGACAAAGAAGATCAGCGTGCCGTGCGCGCCGATGCGCGGTTCGCCGAGCACTTTCTTGCCCTTGGCCTCAAACCAGGCCTTGGCGGCATGGATGTCGGGCACTTCGTAACAGATGTGGTGCTGGCCCCCGAGCGGGTTCTTTTCCAGCCACTTGCCGACGGCGGAATCGGCCACGGTCGGTTGCAGCAATTCGATCTGAGTGCCCGCCGTGCCGTTCTCGCCCGGCGTGTTGACGAAGGCCACGCGCACCTTTTGCGATTCGAGCACAAACGGCTCGGTAATGTCGGTCGCGCCCATGACATCGCGATAGAACGCGATCGAGGCATCGAGATCGGGCGTCGCCACGCCGATATGGTTCAAACGTCCCAGTTTCATGACTTGTTCCCCAGCGCCAAACCTTAGAGCGGAATGTTGTCGTGCTTCTTCCAGGGGTTTTCGAGCGCCTTGTGCCGCAGCTTGCGCAGACCCAGCGCGATGCGGCGACGGGTCGAATGCGGGTGGATCACTTCGTCGATGAAGCCCTTGGCCGCGGCGACAAACGGATTGGCGAAGCGGTCTTCGTATTCCTTGGTCTTTTGCGCGATACCTTCGGCATCGAGGCCCCGGAAAATGATCTCGACCGCACCCTTGGCACCCATCACCGCGATTTCGGCGGTCGGCCAGGCATAGTTGAGATCGCCGCGCAGATGCTTCGAGGCCATCACGTCATAGGCGCCGCCATAGGCCTTGCGCGTAATCACGGTGATCTTGGGCACGGTCGCCTCGGCATAGGCAAACAACAGCTTGGCGCCGTGCTTGATGATGCCGTTATGCTCTTGCGCGGTGCCGGGCAGGAAGCCGGGCACATCGACAAAAGTGAGGATCGGAATCTCGAACGCATCGCAGAACCGCACGAAGCGCGCGGCTTTCTTCGACGAATTGATGTCGAGCACACCCGCCAGCACCAGCGGCTGGTTGGCAACGACGCCCACCGTGCGACCCTCGATACGACCAAAGCCGCAGATGATGTTGCCCGCGTGCCTGGGCTGGACTTCAAAGAAGTCGCCCTCGTCGAGCACTTTGCGGATCACTTCGTGCATGTCGTAGGGCTGCGTCGCCGAAGCGGGAATCAGCGTGTCAAGGCTTTCATCCATCCGGTCCCACGGATCGCTGCTGGGCCGCACCGGCACGCCGGCCTGGTTGGTCAGCGGCAGGAAATCGAAAAATTCGCGCGTTGCGAGCAGCGCGTCGATGTCGTTTTCGCACGCCAGATCGGCAACCGAGGTCTTGGTCGTATGCGTGATCGCGCCGCCCAGCTCTTCCTGGGTGACGATCTCGTTGGTCACCGTCTTGACCACGTCGGGCCCGGTGACGAACATGTAGCTCGAGTCTTTCACCATGAAGATGAAGTCGGTCATCGCCGGCGAATAGACTGCCCCGCCCGCGCAAGGCCCCATGATCAGCGAGATCTGCGGAATCACGCCCGAGGCATTGACATTGCGCTGAAAGATTTCGGCATAACCGCCAAGGCTGGCCACGCCTTCCTGAATGCGCGCGCCGCCCGAATCGTTGATCCCGATCACCGGCGCGCCGACTTTCATCGCCGTATCCATGACCTTGCAGATCTTCATCGCGTGGCGTTCGGAAACCGCGCCGCCAAACACCGTGAAATCCTGCGCAAAGACATAGACCAGCCGACCGTTGATCGTGCCCGATCCGGTGACCACGCCATCGCCCGGGACAACCGTATCGGGCATGCCGAAATCGATGCAGTTATGCTCGACATAGGTGCCTTCTTCTTCGAAGCTTCCTTCGTCGAGCAGGATGTCGATGCGGTCGCGTGCGGTCAGCTTGCCCTTGGCATGCTGCGCATCGATGCGGCGTTGGCCCCCGCCCAGCCGCGCTGCGGCGCGACGCTTTTCCATTTCGGCAATGTTCGCGGACATGGTCTGCCTTGCTGCCTCTTCCCGTGGTAATACGATTGCGCGCGAATGGCGCATTGCCACCGCCGTGTCCAATGTTAAGCTGCAAAGTTGTGAAGCGAAACTTTGCAAAGAAAGGCCGAAACACGTGAGCACGCGCCAACGCCTGTTTGCCGGGGCGCAGCTGCGCACGCTGCGCGCACGCCGCGCCTTGCGTCAGGCCGACATGGCACAAGCCCTTGGAATCAGTGCCTCCTACCTCTCGCAACTCGAAAACGACGAACGCCACCTTACCCCGGCGCTGGCCGACGCCTTGCGCGCCGCGTTTCCGCTCGATTGGGCCGATCTTGCGCCGGCGGGCGGCGACGCGCTGATCCGCGCGCTGCACGATGCGCTGGCCGATCCGCAATTGCCCGGCGACTTGCCCGGCGAGACGGTCGAACGCCTCGCGCGCCAGTTCCCCGGCTTTGCCGATCTGTTCGTACAGCTTCACAGCCTTCACGCGCAGACCCGGCTGCGCCTCGACATGCTTGACGAAACGATCGGCAGCACTGTCGCGGGCGGCGGTCGCCTGCCGTGGGAGGAAGTGCGCGACTGGTTTCACCATGCCAACAACTATGTCGATCCGCTCGACCGCGAAGCCGAAGACCTTGCCGCCGAAATCGCCGGAAGCGATCTGAGCCCCCGCGTCCAGTCGATGCAATCCTGGCTGCGCGCCAACGGGGTATCGATCGCCTGGACCAGCGGCGGCCCGCTGCGCCGCTTTGACGCCGACCGCCGCCATCTCGAACTCGATTCAAACCAGCCGATCGAAAGCGGGCGGTTCCATCTTGCCTATCAGGTCGCCGCGCTCGCGCTGTCACGCCCGATCGCCGCCATCGTCGAAGCAGCCGCCCTGCAAAGCGCGGCCGCCCGCCACATTCTGACCATCGGGCTTGGCAACTATGCCGCCGGCGCGCTGCTCATGCCCTATGAACGTTTTCGCACGGCCGCGCGCGAGCTTCGTCACGACATCGACCGCCTGCGTCTGATGTTCCACACCAGTTTCGAACAATGCTGCCACCGCCTGTCCACGCTGCAACGCCCGCGCGCGCGCGGCATTCCGGTGTTTTTCTGCCGCGTCGACATGGCCGGCAATATCACCAAGCGCCATTCTGCCACACGCCTGCAATTCGGCCGCTTCGGCGGCGCCTGCCCGCTGTGGATCGTCCACGAAGCCGTCGCCATCCCCGACCGCATCCACGTCCAACTGTCCGAAATGCCCGACGGCATCCGCTATGTCTCGGTCGCCAAGGGCCTGGTCAAACCGTCGGGCAGCTATTACCGGCCGCCGCGCCGCTATGCCGTCGCTCTGGGCTGCGAAGCCACCCACGCCGCCGAATTCATCTATGCCGACGGCTTGAACCTCGCCTCCGATGACGCCGTGGCCCGTATCGGCGCGTCATGCCGCATCTGCCCCCGCGACCAATGCGACCAACGCGCCTTTCCCCCCAGCGACAAGGCGATCGATGTCGACCCGGCGCGGCGCGAACTGGTGCCTTATCGAATCATCGGGTGAGAGGGCGGAAGAATGCCAAGTGCAAGGGCCACTCGCGCCCTCATGTCCTCGACATGAACGGGCTGATCAGGTCATGGTCAGCTTGGGGCTGATAGTCGCAAGATAACGATGCCCGCCACGCCGAAAGGTGTAAACATGGCGCGATCCGTTTGGAGGAGATGTTGCCATGAAACGTGTTCTGACTGCGACGCTGCTGGCGTTGGCGAGCTTGCCGCTTTCCGCCTGTATGGCCGACTACGGCTTTGGTGGCCCGGCTGTCTATGGCCCGGAGCCTTATGCCTACGATGGCTGGTACGATGGCTATTATGGCCCGGTCAACGACGGCTATTGGGGCGATGACGGCTATTTCTATTATCGCCACGGCGATGGCGACCGTGCCTATGTTCGCGGCGATCGCACCCATTTCGTGCATCAGGCGCCGCAGGGACCGCACAATTACCAGCCGCTCCATGGCTCGGTATCGCCGAGGCAGGGCGTGCGCATGCCGCATTTCCCGCGCGGCAACAACGCCCACCACTGAGCGGGCGCAGCTTTTGCGCAAGCACCGGTAACCATGAATGCGAGGGCCACCCGGCCCTCGCATTTCCTGTTCTATCGAGCGCCGATAACCATCCGCTCAGCCGCAGGCAAAGCCCAGCGCTTGAGCAGTTCTGCCAGCAGCAGATAGGCGATCACCAGCCCGGCGATCGACAGGCTGAGCCCCGCCCCGAGCGGCTCGAAACCCAGCATCCCGGCCAGCGGCAGCCACGGCAGGATCAGCGCGACCGCCAGGCTGCCGAACAGCGTCGCGGCCAGTATCCGATGCGGGGGCAGACGCCAGGCCGCCCCGCTGGTGCGGATGATCAGCACGACGAGGATCTGCGTTGCCATCGATTCGACGAACCAGGCCGCGCGGAATGTCGGCACATCGACATGGAAAACCCAGAGCAGCAGCGCAAACGTGGCGATGTCGAACACCGATGACAGCGGCCCCATGATCGCGGTGAAGCGGACGAGCGCCTTTATGTCCCAGCCGTGGGGGCGTTTGAGCAGCGGCGGATCGGCGTGGTCAAACGGAATGCCGGTCTGCGACATGTCATAGAGCAGATTGTTAAGCAGGACTTGCACGGCGGTCAGCGGCAGGAACGGCAGGACCAGCGAGGCGAGCGCCATGGTCAGCATGTTGCCGAAGTTGGAACTGGTGCCCATGCGCAAGTATTTCATGATGTTGGCATACGTGCGCCGCCCTTCGGCGATACCGTCGGCCAGCACCGAAAGATCGGGCGCAAGCATGATCATGTCGGCCGCCTCGCGCGCGACATCGGTCGCGCCATCAACCGACAGACCGACATCGGCGGCGCGGATCGCGGGGGCATCGTTGATCCCGTCGCCGATAAAGCCCACCGTGTGCCCGCGCCCGCGCAGCGCGTGGACAATGCGCACTTTTTGATCCGGGCTGACGCGCGCAAACAAGTCGACTTCATCGACTTTGACCGCGAGCGCATCGACCGTCAGCCGCGTAATCTCTTCGCCGGTCAGCACGTTGGCATGGGGCAGCCCGACTTGCGCGGCGAGATGCTGCGCCACCGCCGCCGCATCGCCCGAGACCAGCTTGACCCGCACACCCGCTTCGGCCAGCCGGGCAAGCGCCGCCGGGGCGCTCGCCTTGGGCGGATCGATGAACACGCAATAGCCGGCAAGGATCAGGCCGTCGTCATCGTCGATATCGATGCGCGTGCGCCCCGCCGCCTCTTTCCACGCCACGCCCAACATGCGCAGCCCTTCCCCGGCGCGCGCGGCAACCAGCGCCTCAGCCTGAGCCCGGATCGCATCGTCGATCGCAATCACGCTGCCATCGGCCTGTTCGACGCGCGAACACAGCGCGAGCACCGTTTCGGGCGCGCCCTTGACGATCTCGATGCGCTGTTCGCCCTTTTCGGCAAGCACCGAAACCCGCCGCCGCTCGAAATCAAAGGGCCGCTCGTCCAGCTTGGCCCACTCGTTCAGCCCGCCGGGCGTCCCATGATTCAACAGCGCTTCGTCGAGCGGACTTTTCAACCCGGTTTCAAAACCGGCATTGACTGCCGCCAGTTCATAGACGCGCTCACGATCGGTGCCATCGACGCCGGGATGACCGACCAGCGCGATGCGCGCCTCGGTCAGAGTGCCGGTCTTGTCGGTGCACAAGACGTCCATCTGACCAAGGTCGTGAATCGATGACAGCCGTTTGACCACGACTTGCGCCGCCGCCATGCGCTGCGCCCCGCGCGCGAGCGTGATCGTCATGATCATCGGCAGCAGTTCCGGCGTCATCCCCACCGCCAGCGCCATCGAAAACAGAAACGATTCGAGCGGCGGCTTGCCCAGCGCCAACCGCGCCAGAAGGACAAACAGCACGAGAAAGATCGTCAGCCGAGCGATCAGCATGCTGAACCGGCGGATGCCGAGTTCGAACGCGGTCACTTCCTGATCGCCGCCAAGCGAACTGGCAATCGCGCCAAACCGCGTGCGCGCGCCGGTCTCGACCACCAGCATCGTCACCGTGCCGCCGATCACCGAGCTGCCGCTCAGCATCAGGTTATCGGCGTCGGCCATCCCGGCCTGCGCATCGAAGCCCGCCGACTTTTCGACCGGAAACGATTCTCCGGTCAGTGCCGCCTGATTCACTTGCGCCGCGTTCGCTTCGAGCACGACGCCATCGGCGGGGACAAGATCGCCCGCAGACATGCTCGCCACATCGCCCGGCACCAGCTCATCGACCGGCCGTTCGATCCACGCGCCATCGCGCAAGACCCGCGCGGTCAAGGCAATCGAGCGCTTAAGCGCCTCCGCTGTCGCCGCCGCACGCCGTTCCTGCAAGGTATCGAGCACAGTCGACAGCAGGACGATCGCCAGAATGATCGTGAAACTTGCCAGATCCCCGGTAGCCGCCGACGCAGCCGACGCGGCCAGCAAGATCAGCACCAGGGGATTGGCCAGTCGCCGCAGAAAATCGAGCCAGACCGGGCGCCGCGTTGAATCGGGCAGGGCATTGGGCCCATAGCGCTCGCGCCGCTCGGAGACCTCCCCGGATGTCAGCCCGCCCCGGCCAACGCCCAGCGCAGAAAGATTGGCGTCGGCATCGCGTTGCCAGAACTCAATCGACTTGGCTGCGTCCTGTGTCATTCAAACCTCAGCAGGAAAGGGGGGCAAACCTCAGCAGGAAAGGGGGGCAAACCTCAGCAGGAAAGAGGGCGCCAACAGAAACGTTACGCGGCGATGTGAAACAGATGGCCCACAAACGCCGACATCGCCAGCGCCACCCCGCCCAGCAGCGTCACGCGGACCATGCCCTTGCCGACCGGCGCGCCGCCGGCGTGGGCGCCAAGCGCACCCAACAGAGCCAGACAGGCCAGCGTGGCGATGGCCATCGCCAGCAGCACATGCGCGCCCGGAAAGACCAGCGCCGTCGCCAGCGGAATGATGCCCCCGGCCAGAAAGCTCGAAGCCGAAGCCAGCGCTGCCTGCATCGGCCTTGCGGCCTGTTCCTCGGCCAGTCCCAGCTCGTCGCGCGCATGGGCATCAAGCGCATCGGCGCGCATCAGCGCGTCGGCGACGTACCCGGCGAGATCGGGCGCAAGCCCGCGCCGCTGATAAATGGCCTTCAATTCGTCGCGTTCGGCCACAGGTTCGGCGCGCAACGCGCGGGCTTCGCGCAAGAGGTCGGCGCGTTCTGAATCGGCCTGGCTGCCGACCGAGACATATTCCCCCGCCGCCATCGACAGCGCGCCGGCCACGATCCCGGCCACGCCGGTCAGCACAAGCTGTTGCGAACCGACCGCAGCGGCCGCGACGCCGCTCATCAGGCTGGCGGTGGAAAGCAGGCCGTCGTTGGCGCCGAGCACCGCCGCACGAAGCCACCCCGCCCGGTTGACGAAATGGACCTCGTCGCTGGCATGGCGGTCAATTCCTTCCGAAACGATCGGCTTGCTGACCAGCCTGGTTTGTCCGCTGTCATCGACGGCGAGAGTCTGATCGGGGTTTGTGACGGCTTGGGCTGCGATATCGATCATGCGGAGATCTCGTGTGCGACAGCAGGGAATGGCGAATGCGCCGGTGCCGGGACGCGCTCTACCACCGGGACATCAAATCCGGAACCGCCATCGTTATGCGTCTGATAAGCAAACCGTGATACGGCTTGATCGTGCCGCCACGCCGTCCGGGCCATCGATCCCCGGGGGCCCGCCTTTTCCGGAAAGCCGCAATGCCGTCCAGCAGAACCGTTATCGCGCAGGAAAACCGGTCACCGCAAGCGCCAGACCTTCTGACGCTCCCGGACCTTCTTCCGTTCCCGGGCCTTCTTCCGTTCCCGGGCCTTCTTCCGTTCATCGCCTATCTCGACTTTGCAATCCTGCTGCCCACGGCGCCGTTCCAATCGGGCCCGGCCCGCGCCGCCTTGCTGTCGGTGTTTCTGCTCTATCTGGTCGTCCTGCTCGGCCGTCGCCGGGCGTTTGCGGCGCTGGAAGCCTGGCTGATCAAGGCGCCGTCTGCGGGCCGGATCGCGCTGGTCGGGATTGTCCCGGCGACCGTTCTGGCCATGTCGCTGACATCTGTGAACAAAGTGCGGATTGTCGAAGCGCTGATCGTCATGCTGCTCGCCCTCGGCATGGCTTGGCGGCAATGGGATCACCGTCATGCGAACCGCCATCTCATCCGGGCGCTGGTCGTGCTGGCACTGGCCGTGCCGCTGCTCAATCTGGTCAGCGGGATGCTGGTGCCCAAGCTGTCGGATGTCGCGACAACCACGGTCGATGCCGCGCGCCTGCTGTGGGCCGGGCACAATCCCTATGCGGCCTCGATCGATCCCTACGGCGCCGCCAACGCGCACGACCCGGCCTTTGGCGGGTACAAATATCTGCCCTTGATGATCGCGCTCGATCTGCCGTTCGTCCTGCCGTTCGGACAGCAAGCGGTGCTGTGGCTCGATGCGCTGACGGTTGCCGGGCTTGGCGCGGTGGTCTGGGTGCTGGCGTCGGGCAATCCGGCGCGGCCTGGCCGGTCGGACACGCGCTGGCTGGCGCTGGCGATAACTCTGGCGACGCCCGAACTGGCGGAATCCAGTCTGGCCATGGGCTATAACGATGTCATCGGCACTCTGCTCGTGCTCGGCGCCTTTTGGGCAGGGGGGCGATCGGCGGCGCTGGCCGGATTGCTGGTGGGATGCAGCATCTCGTTCAAGCTGATGCCGGGGCTTGTCGCGATGACGCTGCTGTTTCCGCCCGATCGCTGGCGGCCCTATGTGCTGGGCCTTGCCGCCGGACTGGTGCCCGATGCTCTGGCGCTGGCGTGGGATCCCCGGGCGTTTGTCCGCAATGTGCTGGTGTTCAATCTGGTCCGTTCGCCCGATCCGACCTCGTGGCGACTGTTCGCGCCGGTCTGGCTGGGCCGCGTGGCCAGCCTTGGCGCGCTGGCGGCGTGGGGCGTAATTTCGCTCTGGCTGGCGCTGGGGCGGCGGGCTTTGTCAAATCGCGATCCGCTGGACTTGCGGCTGGGCCTGTTCGTGATCGTGGTGCTGATCCTGATCATGACCGGATCGACCGCGCATGACGATTACATGGTGTGGTGGATGCCCGCAGCCATAGTGCTTTTCGCGCGCAATGCCGGGCGGAACGCGGCTACCGACGCTGCGGCCATGCCGTCTACAAAGGCGCGGCTCGCGGCTGGATGAAGCCGGAATTCCCCGGCTATGACGAAGCGATGGCGCAAGCTAACCTCGCCGCGCGCCAACAACCCCGGGGACATCATGACTGCGTTGCCCACTCTGTTTTCGCCGATCACGATCCGCAATCTGACCATCCGCAACCGGATCCTGTCGACCGGGCATGACACGACGCTGCCCACCGCTTTCGTGCCCAACGATGCGCTGATCGCCTATCACCGTGCGCGCGCGGCAGGCGGGGCCGGGCTGATCGTGATGCAAGTGGCCGGTGTCCACGAATCCGCGCGCTATACTTCTCATCTGCTGATGGCGATCTCCGACGACTGCATTGCGGGCTATACCCGCGTGGCCGAGGCGGTTCATGCCCATGGCTGCGCGCTGTTCGGGCAATTGTTTCACCCGGGCCGCGAAATCATGGAAAGCCAGGACGGCACCCTGCCGGTCGCCTATGCCCCGTCGGCCGTGCCCAACGAGCGCTTTCACGTGACCCCCCGCCCGATGTCGGCGCGCATGATCGGCGAAGTGATCGCAGGCTATGCCGCCGCCGCCCATCGGCTCGAACGCGCCGGGCTCGACGGCGTCGAAGTCGTCGCCAGCCACGGCTACCTGCCTGCCCAGTTTCTCAATCCGCGCGTCAACCGGCGCGACGACCGCTATGGCGGCGATGACGCCGGGCGCAGCCGCTTCCTCGACGAGGTGATCGCCGCGATCCGTGCCGCAACCGGGCCCGATTTCATCGTCGGGCTGCGGATCAGTGGCGATGAAAAGGACAGCGAAGGCCTGACCGCCGACGAAGTCCTGACGGCGCTGATCGCGTTCGACGGACGCTTTGACTATTACAACATCACGGCGGGCACATCCGCCGGGATCGGCAGCGCGGTCAACATCGCCCCGCCGATGGCGATCGCCCACGGTCACCTCGCCCCGCTCTCCGCCGCGATCAAGGCCAAAGTCACAACGCCGGTGTTCGTCGCCGGGCGGATCAACCAGCCGCAAGATGCCGAACGCATCGTGGCAAGCGGCGCCGCCGACATGGTCGGCATGACCCGCGCGATGATCTGCGACCCCGAAATGCCCGCCAAGGCGGCGGCGGGCCGGCTTGACGACATTCGCGCCTGCATCGCCTGCAATCAGGCGTGCATCGGCCATTTTCACATGGGCTATCCCATCTCGTGCATCCAGCATCCCGAAACCGGGCGCGAGCTGACCTATGGCACGCTTTCCCCGACGGCCAAGCGGCGGCGCATCCTGATCGCAGGCGGCGGCCCGGCGGGGATGAAGGCCGCCGCCATCGCCGCCGCGCGCGGCCACGAAGCGATCCTGTGCGAAGCCGCCCGCCAGCCCGGCGGCCAGACGCTGCTTGCCCAGATGCTGCCCGGACGCGCCGAATTCGGCGGCATCGTCACCAATCTGGCGCGCGAAATGACGCTGGCCGGGGTCGATGTCCGCCTCAACCAGCCGGTGACCCGCGCGCTGGTCGAACAGATCGCGCCCGACGCCGTGGTCATCGCCACCGGCGCGCACCCCCGCACGGCCCCTGTCGAAGGCGCCGAAACCGGCCATGTGGTCAACCCCTGGCAAGTCCTGCGCAATGAAGTGAACGTCGGCGCGAGCGTGCTGATCGCCGACTGGAGCCTCGACTGGATCGGCATGGGCCTCGCCGAAAAGCTCGCCCGCGCCGGGTGCCGCGTGCGCCTCGCGGTCGACGGCTACATGCCCGGCCAGCGCATCCACCAATATGTGCGCGATCACTGGGCCGGTGTGCTCCACGATCTTGGCGTTGAAGTGATCCCCTATGCCCGACTCTACGGCATCGACGAACAAACCGTGTTTTGCCAGCATGCCGCCAGCGGCGCGCCGATCCTGTTCGAAGACGTCGACACCCTGATCACCAACCTCGGCCACCAAAGCGTCGCGACGCTCGAAGACGATCTCGCCGAAACCGGCCTGGAGCTTCACCTCATCGGCGACGCGCTGACCCCGCGCACGGCAGAGGAGGCCGTTTTCGAAGGGCTGAAAGCCGGGGTGGTGTTGTAAAGGAGGAGAGATTCGCAGGCGGTTGTTCTCCCGCTATTTCCTGGCGCCGACCACAACGCCGGAAATGGCCATGTCGGCGTTCAAGATCGCGGCACCCGCAGAGGGATCGGGATTGTGGAGCGTGATCCGGAACGTGTAGCCCATTTCCTTGGCCGCCGGTCCGAAAAAGCCCCCATTGAACCCGCCGCCGGTGAACTGGCTGTTGGTCGAGGTCAATGACCCGGAGAACTGGTCCCCCTTGATCGCGCCCGTCCCGGCATACGTGCCTGCGGAATTGCCTGTGCCGTATTGCAGCGATAACGCGGTGCTGACCGAACTTGCGCCAAAATCGGCAGTGAAGGTGGCCGTCCCGCCCAGCTTCAAAAACGCGGCGGCAGCCGCGTTGTATTCCAGCATCGAGGCGCTGACCGTGGTCTGGTAACTGGCCGTGCCCGTCACCGGCATGGCATTGACCCCGGTCGGCTGACCATAGACGAAATAGGTGTTTTGCGTCTGCACGGTCGACGAATCCGCGTGCGACCAATACCCGAAACTGGTGTAAGTCAATGGCATCGGCACGGCGGATGAAGGCGCCACAGCCGGAGCATTGCCATAGAGCGCAAGGGTATCGGTTACCGTCCCGGCCTGCTTTGAAAACGCCGCCTCATAGCCCGTCGCAGCGACGGCATTCGCCGCCGTAAAGTTGGCCGAGGCACTGGCACCGGTGACCGTGTAAGTCCCGCTTGCGCCATCAAAGCCGAATGTGACCGCAGGACCGCGCCCGGCAGTATCGATCCGGTTGGCAACGGCGTTCCCGCCGGCAAGCGCTGCCGGATTGTAGACCGTACCGGCATAGGCCAGCGTCCCGGTGATCGTTTGGAACGAGCCGGACGCGGTCAGGGGAAACATGCTCCGCGACGGTGCCGGTGTGGAATTGACCCCGCCCCCATCGCCACAACCCGTCAGGAAACCGGCAGCCAAGGCCAATTGAACCAGTGCGACGAGGACGGAAATTCGCATGGGCCATTCATCTCCACAGATTTGAACGCAACGATAGTTGCCCAACGCGGTCCGAAATTTTCAAGGCGCGAACGAACAATTGGTGCAGCGCCCCAAAAATTGCCACCTGTTTCTGGCATTACCCGGCCACATAGGCAACACTTCTGACCCAAACTATCGTCAAATCGGACGAGGTTTTTCGGCTGGCAGAAAATGGCCAACCCATATTTTATGAATTATTTTACCTTATTAACAATGCCAATGTTTTTTAGCCGCATCCAAAAAACTACTGAAAGAAATATACTCGCCGAATAAATCGGATTTCACAAAAAATTGAACTAGGTATATTCCGATAGCTTAAAAACATCATGCAATATCTAATCGAAAAAATCGTTCGTATTTAGAAATAAATGTCGAATTGATTGACCCTGACGGGCCAACCTTCAGGAGTCATTTTGCCATGAAACGCAATTTTCGTCATTTTATCTGCTCGGTCGCAACGCTCGCGTTGACCGCGACGGCGCTCCCCGCCATGGCCGCCGTGCCCTGCACGACCGGCCCGCGGGCCGTCATCGCCCAGGGCGCCGGGCCGCCGCCGCCATTGCGGCGAGAAGTCCAGCCGATCATGCCCGCCTATGGCTATGCCTGGCCCCCGGGATATTGGGCGTGGAACGACACGGGCTATGACTATTACTGGGTTTCGGGCGTCTGGGCCCGGCCGCCCGGCATCGGCATGCTCTGGACACCGCCCTGGTGGGGCTGGGTCGGCGGAGTCTATGCCTTCACCCCCGGTTACTGGGGGCAGAACGTCGGCTTTTACGGCGGCATCCGCTATGGCTATGGCTATGGCGGCCAAGGCTATGACGGCGGCTACTGGAACGGTCGCACGTTCTACTGCAACCGGGCAGTGAACAATTTTGGCGGCGTGCACGTCAACGCGGTCTACAATCGCGCGTGGAGCGCCGGGCGCGGCTATGATGGCGTCAGCTACAACGGAGGCAGAGGCGGCGTTCGCGCTTCGGCCTCGATGAACGAACTCTCCGCAGCGCGGCAAGCCCGGTCATCGACAACGACATACCAATCGAACCGGGCACGCAACGCCATGTCCGACCCCGGCAACCGCGCAGCGGCGAACAGAGGCCACGCCGGCGCGATTGCGGCAGGTGTTGCCGCAGGGGCAGTGGCAGGCCATGTCGCGATGCGCGCCGCTTCGAATCATGCCTCGTCACGCGGCCGCGCCGGCATCGTGACGTACCATACGAGCCGTGGCGGACATGCTATCTCCTCACATGGCAACAGCTTCCATAGCAACGGCGGCTATCGCGCCGGCGGCGGATCCCATGGCGGCGGCGCTCGCAGCAGTGGCGGCCACGGCGGTGGCAGCTACGGCGGTGGCAGCTACGGCGGTGGTGGCGGCGGCCACGGTGGCGGTGGTGGTGGCGGCGGCCACGGTGGCGGTGGTGGTGGCGGCGGCCACGGTGGTGGCGGTGGTGGCAGGCATCCCTAGCGTTCGCACATCAGGGTCGCCTTGACGGGTACAGTACTTTCCCGTGCGCCGTCCCGACCCGGGGGAAGCGCATGGGGCTCACAAGAACGGCTCCCGTCAAAACGCCCTCTGCCTGTTCGACACACAAAAAAAGGGCCGGAGTTTCCTCCGGCCCTTTTTCCGTGATCGCAAGTCGGATCAGCCCTTGAGCACGTCCGCCAGCGTTTCACCCAGCAGGCTGGGCGAGGGGCTGACGCGGATGCCCGCAGCTTCCATCGCGGCGATCTTGCTTTCCGCATCGCCCTTGCCGCCCGAAACGATCGCTCCGGCATGGCCCATGCGGCGGCCCGGAGGCGCCGAACGGCCTGCGATAAAGCCGGCCATCGGCTTTTTGCGGCCACGCTTGGCTTCGTCGATCAGGAACTGCGCGGCCTGTTCTTCGGCATCGCCACCGATTTCGCCGATCATGATGATCGACTTGGTGTCTTCGTCGGCCAGGAACAGTTCGAGCACGTCGATGAAGTTGGTGCCGTTGACCGGGTCACCGCCGATGCCGACAGCCGTGGTCTGGCCGAGGCCGATGTTCGAGGTCTGGAACACCGCTTCATAGGTCAGCGTACCCGAGCGCGAAACGACGCCGACGCTGCCCTTCTTGAAGATGCTGCCCGGCATGATGCCGATCTTGCATTCATCGGGGGTCAGCACGCCGGGGCAGTTCGGCCCGATCAGGCGCGATTTCGAACCCTGAAGCGCACGCTTCACGCGCACCATGTCGAGCACCGGAATGCCTTCGGTGATGCACACGATCAGTTCCATCTGCGCATCGATCGCTTCGAGGATGGCGTCGGCCGCACCCGGAGGCGGAACGTAGATGCACGAAGCGGTTGCGCCGGTGGCGGCCTTCGCATCGGCAACGCAGTCATACTGCGGCAGGCCGATGTGGGTGGTGCCGCCCTTGCCGGGGGTCACGCCCGCAACCATCTGCGTGCCGTAATCGAGCGCGGCCTGGGTGTGGAAAGCGCCGGTCTTGCCGGTCATCCCCTGCGTGATGACCTTGGTGTGCTTGTTGACGAGAATCGACATGGTTCAGGAAACCTTCCGGACTTCGGCCACGATCTTCTGCGCGGCGTCGCCAAGGTCATTGGCGGGGACGATGGGGAGGCCAGAGTTGGCAAGGATGTCCTTGCCCTGCTGCACGTTGGTGCCTTCGAGGCGGACGACGAGGGGAACCTGCAGGTTCACTTCCTTCGCGGCGGCAACGATGCCGTCGGCGATGATGTCGCACTTCATGATCCCGCCGAAGATGTTGACGAGAATGCCCTTCACCGCCGGGTCGCGCAGAATGATCTTGAACGCGGCCGTAACCTTTTCGGTGGTGGCGCCGCCGCCCACGTCGAGGAAGTTGGCGGGGAATTCGCCGTTGAGCTTGATGATGTCCATCGTCGCCATGGCAAGGCCCGCGCCATTGACCATGCAGCCGATGTTGCCGTCGAGCTTGATATAGGCGAGGTCGTACTTGCTGGCTTCGATTTCCGCCGGGTCTTCCTCGGTTTCGTCGCGCAGCGCGACGACATCGGGGTGACGATAGAGCGCATTCGAATCAAAGCTCATCTTGGCGTCGAGCACGAGCAGCTTGCCATCGGCCGATTCGACCAGCGGGTTGATTTCGAGCATGTCGGAATCGAGCGCGACGAAGGCTTCGTACAGCTGCTTCGACAGCTTTTGCGCCTGCTTGTTGAGATCGCCCGTCAGCTTCAGCGCAAACGCGACCGCGCGACCGTGGTGCGGCTGGAAACCGGTTGCCGGATCGATCACGATGGTGGTGATCTTTTCCGGGGTGTTGTGCGCGACATCTTCGATGTCCATGCCGCCTTCGGTCGACACGATCAGCGCGACGCGCCCGGTGCCACGGTCAACCACCAGCGACAGGTAGTATTCCTTGGCGATGTCAACGCCATCGGTGACATAGAGACGGTTGACCTGCTTGCCCGCGTCGCCGGTCTGGATGGTGACGAGCGTGTTGCCGAGCATTTCGCGCGCGTGGATAGCCACTTCTTCCACCGACTTGGCGAGGCGCACGCCGCCCTTGGCGTCGGCGGGCAATTCCTTGAACTTGCCCTTGCCGCGACCGCCGGCATGGATCTGCGCCTTGACGACATAGATCGGTCCGGGAAGCTGCTTGGCGGCCTCGACCGCTTCTTCGGTCGTCAGTGCGGGAATGCCCGCTGGGATGCTGACGCCATACTTGGCGAGCAGTTCCTTGGCCTGGTACTCATGAACATTCATGGCGATAGTTCCCCGCTTTGACGGTGGGAGGAAAGCCCGGCCCGGCGGGGCGCCGGACCAGTCGAGTCCTGCCGCCTTAAGCACACGGTTATCAGCTTGAAAAGGGGCCTCATGCTGCAGCGCATACGGCGCGCGCCCCGCGCTCTCACCCGGTGACAGGCAAGTATGCATACGAATGAGTAAATAACCGAAAGGCCCCTACGCCAAAGGGTGGTCTTGCTTTGGCGCCCGCGTTGCATCATCGCCGGATCAGAATGATCGATTACACCCGCCTTGAAGCCATTGTTCGCCAGGCCGGTCGGCTCGCCATGGCGCATTGGCCAGGCGCGGGCCATGCGCCGCAAGTGTGGGAAAAAAGCCCGAACAACCCGGTGTGCGAAGCCGATCTGGCCGTCGACGCCTTTTTAAAGCGCGAACTGGGCACGCTTTTGCCGAGCGCGGGCTGGTTGTCAGAGGAAACCGCCGATCACCCCGACCGGCTTGACCGATCGCTGTGCTGGGTGGTCGATCCGGTCGACGGGACACGCGATTTCGTGAACGGGCGCAGCGGGTGGTGCGTTTCGGTGGCGCTCGTCAGCGCGGGGCGCGCGCTGATCGGCCTGCTCGATGCGCCGGCACGCGATGAATTCTGGATTGCCACCGCCGGGCGCGGCGCCTTTCGCAACGGGCAGCCGCTGATCGCGAGCATGCGGAGCGACCTTCCCGGTGCGCGGGTGCCCGCCGACAGTCTTGCCAAAGTGGACCAGGATCTGATCATGGTCGACAAGCCCAACTCGATCGCGCTGCGCATCGCCATGGTCGCGGCGAACGAGGCGGATCTGCTCGCGACTTTGCGCTGGGGCTTCGAATGGGACATCGCCGCCGCGTGCCTGATCGCGCGGGAGGCGGGCGCCGCGGTCAGCGATGCATTCGGCGCGCCGTTCGATTTCAACAAGCGCGACCCGCGCGCCTTCGGCCTGCTGGTGACCGCGCCCGCGATCCATGCTGCGGCGGTCGAGCGGCTGGCCGATCGCGCGGCGAAACTGGTCTGACGGCTCGCCGCTCTATTTTTCCAATTCGAAACACTCGGCGAAATCTTCGGTATCGATCGTGGCCTGCATGGTCTTGGCATAACGGTGCCCGGCGACGGTTTGCTGGTTGATCAACGCGTCGACCTTTGCTGCCACGTCAACGGGGATTGCCCAGTCCCAACGCGCGATGTTTTCTTCGAGATGGGCCATCTTCGCGGTGCCGGGGATGGCCACGACATGGGGGCCGCGCGACAGTACCCAGCCGAGCGACAATTGCGCCGGGCTGACGCCCGCCTCGACGGCAAGCGCGTTGAACTGGCGCAACAGGCCAAGATTGTGCTGCCAATTGGCGCCCTTGAAGCGCGGCATGCCGGGGCGGATGTCGCCTTCGTCAAGCGCGGCGGGATCGGCCACGCCATTGGCCAGCGCGCCGCGGCCGACCGGCGAAAAGGCCACGAACGTCGTCCCCAGTTCGCGGCAGGCATCGAGCACGGCGATTTCCGCCTGGCGCGTCCAGGGTGAATATTCGGTCTGCATGGCCGCGATCGGATGGACCGCTGCAGCGCGGCGCAGCGTGTCCGCCGACATTTCCGACAGCCCGATCGCCCCGATCTTTCCTTCCTTGATCAGGTCCGCCAGCGCGCCGACCGAATCCTCGATCGGCACCGTAAAATCGCGGCGGTGCATGTAATACAGGTCGATATGATCGGTCTGAAGCAGGCGCAGCGAGATTTCGAGCTGTTCGCGGATCGTTTCCGGCTTGCAATCGATGCCGCGCCGTTCGCCGCTGGCAAAGATGCCCATCTTGCTGGCAAGAAAGACCTTGTCGCGTTTGCCGCGCAGCGCCTCGCCGACGAGCGTTTCATTGTGACCCTGGCCATAGAGCCGTGCGGTGTCGAAATGGTCATAACCAAGCTCGATCGCGCGATGCAGCAGGGCAATGCCGTCCTCGTCCGAGGGGCGCTTGGCATAGGCCCAACTGAGCGACATGCAGCCGAGCCCGATCGGGTTGATCAGGCGGCCATTGATCGGGCGGGGGGGTATCGACATGCCGGTCTCCTTTGCCGTGCCGATGCCAGCGGGCGCGGCACGGCGTCAAGAAGAAGTGACGGCACAGTGAGGCGGGAGCGGGCCGGGGCCGCCGTCTCCATTCGCCCTTTCGCGAATGGAGAAAACAGAACCCTTAGTTGCTGCCCTTTGCGCGGGCGACGTCGTCCTGGGTAACCGGCACGATCTTGATTTCGACGCGGCGGTTGGCGGCGCGGCCTTCGGGGGTGTCGTTCGATGCGATCGGCTGGGTCTTGCCAAAGCCGGTGCTGCGGATGCGCGCCGGAGTGACACCCCTGGAGATGAAATAGTCGGCGACGACGCGCGCCCGGTTTTCCGACAGCGTCTGGTTATAGCTGTCAGAGCCCACCGCATCGGTATGACCGTAAACGTCGACCAGCGAATTGGGATATTTGTTGAGGCTGTCGGCGATCTGGTCGAGCGTGGTGGTGAACCCCGGCTTGAGCAACGTGCTGTTGGTGTCGAACGTCACGCCGCCGGGCAAGTTGACGAGGATCGCCTGGCCATTGTCGACCGGCGTTACGTCGACACCGGTGCCGGCGGTCTTTTCCTTCAGCTCCCTGATCTGCTTGTCCATGGTATAACCGACCGCAGCGCCGGCAATGCCGCCAATGCCCGCGCCGATGATCCGCCCGGTGCCCCCGCCGATCAGCCCGCCGAGAAGAATCCCGCCGACCACCCCGGCACCCGCGCCGATCGCCGTGCGCGAGACCTTTTTCTGGCCGGTGTTGGGATCGGTGACACAGGCCGACGTACCGACCAGCGACACCGCGCAAAGCGAAGCGACAAGAACCCGACGAACTTTCATGACCCAAATCCCGATTGCAACTGGTGTGACCAGACCTACCCCAACTGACGCGCTTTGCCAGCCCGTCGCGCGGCTCACGCCTTGATAACCGATACAATCCTGAATGGAATCCGAACGAAGCGATTATGACAAGCGGCAGAACCCTTCGCGTAATGCAACAAATCTGCTAGCGGCTTGAGCCGTGACACCATTTCCCTGGACTGATGTCGTCATCATTGGCGCCCTGGTCGTTCTCAACGGCCTGTTTTCGATGTCGGAGCTGGCCATCGTGTCGGCGCGCCCGGCGCGGTTGAAGATGCGCGCCGAAGCGGGGTCGGCCAGCGCCCAGCTGGCGCTCGACCTCGCCCACGATCAGGGCAAGCTGTTATCCACGGCGCAAATCGGGATCACGCTGGTCGCTGTCATTTCCGGCGCCTTTTCGGGATCGAGCCTCGGCGGCCCGGTGGGCGAAAGGCTGGCCGCGCTCGGCCTTGGCCGGGACATCGCGCCCGAGGCGGGCTTTGCGCTGGTCATTGCCCTGACCACGTATTGCAGCCTGGTGATCGGCGAGCTTGTGCCCAAACAGCTGGCGTTGCGCTCTGCCGAGCCGATCGCGGTGATCGCCGCGCGACCGATGGCGATCGTCGCGCTGGTTGCCGCGCCGCTGGTCTGGTTGCTCGATACCTCGTCAGAGCTGGTCTTGCGGCTTTGCGGGATGGACGATGCGACCGGGCAGGATGTCACCACCGAAGAACTCGAAATGATCTTTGCCGAAGCGACCCGCTCGGGCGTGATCGAGGAAGACGAGCGCGCGCTGATGACCAGCGTGATGCGGCTGGCCGAGCGCCCGGTGCGCGATGTGATGACCCCGCGCACCGAACTGCACTGGATCGACCATGAGGCGGGGGACGCCGCGATTCGCGAGGCGATTGCCGGATGCCCGCATTCGCTGCTGCTGGTCGCCGATGGCTCGGTCGACACCGTGGTCGGGGTGGTGCGCGTGCGCGACGTGTTGCAGGCCATGGTGCGCGGCGAAGCGACGGAACTGACCGCGCTGATGAAACGCCCGGCGATCGTGCCCGACCAGCTCGACGCGATGGACGCGCTGCGCCAGATTCAGCAAGGCGAAGTCGCGCTCGCGCTCGTCCATGACGAATATGGCCATCTCGAAGGGATCGTCACCCCGGCCGACTTGCTTGATGCGATCGCCGGGACATTCGTTGCGCACGGCGATGACGGCGATACGCCGATGGTGATCGAGCGCGAAGACGGATCGCTGCTGATTTCCGGCGCCTTGCCCGCCGATGCCATGGCCAATCGGTTGGGCATCGACTTGTCCGACGACCGCGATTTCGCGACAGTCGCCGGGTTTGCGCTGTCGGTGCTCAAAAAGCTGCCGCAGGAAGGCGAAATCTTCAGGAGCCAGGGCTGGCGCTTTGAAGTCGTCGATATGGACGGGCGCAAGATCGACAAACTGCTCGCCAGCCGGATCAAGAGCGCACAGCCGCCCACCGCACTGGACGGGTAAAAGCCGATCCCCCCGAATGACCGGGGGGATTTCGCTCATTACTGCCCCCCGATTACTGCCCGGACCCCGATTACTGCCCGGACGACGCGCGCGCGGTGGGGCTGTCGCTTTCCGGCGCCTTGATGATGTCGCGCACGCCCGCGCCCTTGGGCACGGTCTGGGTCTTGGGATCGCCGACCGTGCTGCGGATGCCCGGAGACGAAGCGCCTGCCTTGCCCAGTGCGTCGGTTTCGACCGCGCTGCGCGGGGCCGGGCCGCCAAACAGCGCATCGAGCGCCTGACGGCTGGAATCGACATCCTGCGGGCGCGGCGCGCCGGGGTTCGGCGGGGTCAGCCCGAAATCGGGCGGAATAATCAGCGGCGCCTGACGCGTCACCGCGAATTCATCGGGGCGCACACGGTTGAACAGCGAGGAATGCGAACTGCACCCGCCCAGAAGGCCGGACAACGCCACCGCGCAACCGGCAAGGGAGTAAAGGGCGGTCTTGCGCATCAAGAATTCTCCGTGGGGGTTTTCGCAGGGCTGTTGCCGGGCTTTTCGCTGGAAAGCAGCGAACGGGCAAGCAGTATCAGCACGCCAAAAGTGATAGCCGCATCGGCCAGGTTGAAAATCAGGAACGGTCGCCAGGCGCCGATATGCAAGTCGGCATAGTCGATGACAAAGCCATGCACCACCCGATCGTAAATATTGCCCAGTGCCCCGCCCAGCACCAGCGCCAGCCCGACCACATCGGCGCGCCGCCGCTCGACCATCAACCAGGCCGCCACGCCCAGCGCGATTGCCGTCGTCACGCCGATCAGGATCAGCCGCATTTCCGCCGAAGTCGCAGTAAACAGCCCCAGCGAGACACCGAAATTCTGCGTAAAGCGCAAGGCAAAGATCGGCAGGACCGCAATCGCATCGCGATGATCAAGCGCGACCGGGCCCAGCAGCAAGGCCTTTACCCCGCGATCGATCGCAAAGACCAGCAGCGCCAGGCCATAGCCAAAGGCGCGCCGGGTCCATGCCTCGAACCGGACATTACCAGCGGTCATGCCGAAACACTGTCGATTTGCGCCACCACATCGTCACAACGCGCGCACAGCGCCCCATCCTGCGCGACTTCGGGCAGATGGCGCCAGCAACGGCCGCATTTGTGATCGTTGGTGCGCGTTACCGCCAGCGTATCGCCGCACTGCACCGAAGCGGTGATGAACAGCTCGGCCAGATCCGCCGCATCGCCCTCGGCCGGAACGGTAACAGCCGCTTCGAGCCCGGAACCGATGACCTTTTCGCGGCGCAAGGGTTCGATCGCTTCATTGACCGTGGCGCGCAACGTGCGCAATTCGCTCCAGCCTTCGGCGTCGACCGTGACGTCCGGAATTTCGGGCCATTCGAGCAAATGCACGCTTCCGCCATCCGGATAACGCGTGCCCCAGACTTCCTCTGCGGTAAACACCAGCACCGGCGCGGCATAGCGCACCAGCGCATGGAACAGCATGTCGAGCACGGTGCGATAGGCGCGGCGCGTCGGCGACGTCGGTGCGTCGCAATAAAGGCTGTCCTTGCGGATGTCGAAAAAGAACGCCGAGAGGTCTTCGTTGGCAAAATCGCTCAGCGCGCGAACATACGTGTTGAAATCGAAGTCATCGACCGCGCGGGCCAGAGTCGCATCAAGCGCGCCGAGCCGGGCGAGGACATAGCGCTCCAGCTCGGGCATATCGGCAACGGCCACACGCTCCGCGTCGGAAAACCCGTCGAGCGCACCGAGCAGATAGCGGAACGTGTTGCGCAGCTTGCGATACTGATCGGCGACGCCTGCAAGGATTTCCTTGCCGATGCGATGATCCTCGGTGAAATCGACCGACAGCGCCCACAGCCGCAGGATGTCTGCGCCATAATCGCGCATCAGATCGATCGGGCTGACCGTGTTGCCGAGCGATTTCGACATCTTGAGGCCTTTGGCATCCATGGTGAACCCATGGGTCAGCACCGCCTTGTACGGCGCATGGCCGCGCGTCGCGCACGATTCGAGCAGCGACGACTGGAACCAGCCGCGATGCTGATCCGAACCTTCGAGATAGAGGTCGGCGGGCGGGCCGACATAGCCTTCGGGGCGGACGAGATCGGGCCAGCGCCCGCTTTCGAGCACGAACGCATGAGTCGAACCCGAATCGAACCAGACGTCGAGAATGTCGGTGACCCGTTCGTAGTCATCGACCGCGTAGTCGGCCCCGAGATAATCGGCCGCGCGCGCTTCGTCCCAGGCGTCGACGCCTTCTTCGGCGATTCTCGCAACGATCCGCGCATTGACGGCGGGATCGACCAGCACTTCGCCCGTCCGGCGGTGAACAAACAGCGTCAGCGGCACGCCCCAGGCGCGCTGGCGCGAAAGAACCCAGTCAGGGCGCCCTTCGACCATCGCGCCGATCCGGTTGCGCCCCTTTTCGGGCACGAAGCGGGTTTGTGCGATCGCCTTGACCGCGCGTTCGCGCAACGTGCGCGGGGCGAGCATGGCATCGAGTTCGTCGGCATCAGGCGGCAGGATCGGCGGGATCGCCTTGTCCATCGGCACAAACCATTGCGGCGTGCAGCGAAAGATCACTTTGGCCTTTGACCGCCAGGAATGCGGATAGGAATGGCGATAGTCGGCGCTCGCCGCGACCAGCCCGCCCACTTCGGCCAGCGCCGTGCAGATCGGCCCGTCGGGCGCATTGAACTTCGGATTGATCACGCTGCCTTCGCCCGGCAGCCACAGCCAGTCGGCGCGATAACGGCCATCGCCCTCGACTGCAAAGACCGGATCGATGCCGTGCGCCTTGCACAGCAAAAAGTCGTCCTCGCCATGGTCGGGCGCCATGTGAACGAGCCCGGTGCCCGATTCGGTGGTGACGAAATCGCCCGCCAGAAACGGGCGCGGGCGCGCGAAAAAGCCGCCGAGCGCATACATCGGATGGCGCGCAAGCGTGCCTTCGAGCGCAGCGCCCTTGATATAGAACAGCATCGTGTGGCTGTCCGCGCCGATGCGCTTGACAAAGGCATCGACCAGCGGCTCGGCCACGAGATAGCGCCGCGCACCGATTTCGATCACGAAGTAATCGACAGACGGCCCATAGGCGATCGCCTGGTTGGCAGGGATCGTCCAGGGCGTCGTGGTCCAGATCACCGCATAGGCGCCGACGAGATCGGGCTCGGGGCTTTCGGTGATTTCGAATGCGACGTCGATCTGGGTCGAAACGATGTCTTCGTATTCGATTTCCGCTTCGGCCAGCGCGGTCTTTTCGACCGGGCTCCACATCACCGGCTTCGCACCGCGATAGAGCTGGCCGGTCTCGGCAAACTTCATCAGCTCACGCACGATCGTCGCCTCGGCGGCGAAATCCATCGTCAGATAGGGATGATCCCAATCGGCATTGATGCCCAGCCGCTTCAACTGTTCGCGCTGGGTATCGACCCATTTGCGCGCGTAGGCGCGGCATTCGGCGCGGAATTCGCGCGGGGGGACTTCGTCCTTGTTCTTCTTTTTCTTGCGGTATTCCTCTTCGACCTTCCACTCGATGGGCAGGCCGTGGCAATCCCAGCCGGGCACATAAGGCGCATCTTTGCCGAGCAGGCTTTGCGTGCGCACGACCATGTCCTTGAGGATATGGTTGAGCGCATGGCCGATGTGCATGTCGCCATTCGCATAAGGCGGGCCATCGTGAAGGATGAATTTTTCGCGCCCCGCGCGGGCATCGCGCAAGGCGCGATACAAATCCGAGTCTTGCCAGCGCGCGAGAATCCCCGGCTCTTTCTGCGGCAGGCCGGCCTTCATCGGGAACTCGGTCTTCGGCAGGAAGACAGTGGAACGATAATCGCGCGCTTGGGTCATGGGGCAAGGGCCTTAGCGAGCTTGCCCGCATCCTGCAATTGAGGACCGGGTCGGCATTGGCAGGATACGAAGGATTGTACCGCCCTATAACGTGCTAAAGCAGCCTGCGCGCCTCGTCGCAGTCCTTGGCAATCTGCGCCACCATTGCATCGAGCGAATCGAATTTCCATTCGCCGCGCAGGAAATGGTGAAAGCCGACTTCGAGCGTCTGCCCATAAAGATCGCCGGAAAAATCGAAAAAGTGCGGTTCGAGCAGTTCCTTGGGCGGATCGAACGTCGGACGAATACCGATATTGGCCGCGCCCTTGAGCAAAGTGCCGTCGGCCAGCCGCGCGGTCACCGCATAGATCCCGTAACGCGGACGCAGATAGTGCCCAAGCGGGAGATTGGCGGTCGGAAAGCCGATCGTGCGCCCCACTTTGTCGCCATGCTGGACAATCCCGCGAACCGAAAAGGGCCGGGTCAGCAGCCGCGCCGCAGTCGCGCAATCGCCCTCGGCCAGCGCATCGCGGATGCGGCTCGACGAGACGACGTCGCCACCGACCAGCACCGGCCCGACCGCGCGCGTGCGCAGCCCCAGCGTCGCGCCCAGCTCTGCCAGCACGCCGACACTGCCGCCACGCGCCTTGCCAAAGGTGAAATCCTCGCCCGTCACGACGCCCGCCGCGCCCAGCCGCTCGACCAGCAGATCGCGCACGAATTCGGCCGCCGTGGTCCCGGCAAGCACGGCATCGAAGCCAAAGACGAGCATGGCATCGGCGCCGGCCTCGGCAAACAGTTCCTCGCGCTGATCGAGGGTGGTCAGCCGAAACGGCTGCGCATCGGGTTGAAAATGGCGCACGGGATGCGGATCGAACGTGGCGATGATCGCCGGGCGCCCTTCGGCGCGCGCCCAATCGACCGCTGCGCGTGCCACCGCCTGATGGCCGAGGTGAAAGCCGTCGAAATTGCCGAGCGCGATGATTGCGCCGCGAAAGGCTTCGGGCAAAGGATCGCGGGCATCAAAGCGCATCAGGCCGAAACCCTTTCCAGTGTAACGAAATCAAAGGCATCGTGCCCATCTCGCGCGATTTCGCGCCAGTGCGGGCCGGGCGCGGGCATGACCGTATCGCCGTCATAGGCGCCATGCACTTCGGTCAGTTCGATTCGCGCGGCATAGGGTTCCATCTGCGCGATGACCTCGGCCCCGCCGATCACCATCGCGTCCTCGCCCGCCAGCGCCAGCGCCGCTTGCGCCGAATAGACCGTCTCGGCCCCGGCGCGGTGCCAGGCGCGATCGCGCGTCAGCACGACATGGCGGCGGCCGGGCAGCAGCCCGGGCAGCGAATCAAAGGTCTTGCGCCCCATGATCATCGCCTTGCCCATGGTCAGCGCCTTGAACCGGCGCAGATCGGCGGGCAAGTGCCACGGCAACCGCCCCTGATGCCCAATGGTGCCGTCGGCGGCGCGCGCGACAATAATCGTCAGGCCGGGGATCATCACGCCGGGGATCATCAGGCCGGGGATCATCAGGCCGGGCGCTGTCACAGCACCAGCCGCGTGACATGGCCCATCTTGCGTCCGGGGCGTGCGGCGGCCTTGCCGTAAAGGTGCAGGTGATTGGCCGGATCGGACAGGATCGCCGGCCAGTCGTGCGCGGCATCGCCGATCAGGTTGTCCATCACCGCGCCTTTGGCCGCCAGCGCGGTCGCGCCCAACGGCAGGCCGCAGATCGCGCGGACATGGTTTTCAAACTGGCTGGTCAGCGCCCCCTCGATCGTCCAGTGGCCCGAATTGTGGACGCGGGGCGCCATTTCATTGAACACCGGCCCGGCCTCGGTCGCAAAGAATTCGAGCGTCAGCACCCCGACATAATCGAGCGCGGCGGCGACTTTGGCCGCAAGGTCGCGCGCCTGCCCCACTTGCGCGACAATGCGCGGCGGCGCGGGCACCGTCGAGCACGCGAGAATCCCGCCGTCATGCTCGTTCTGCGCCGAATCCCAAAAGGCCAGCTCGCCATCGGCCCCGCGCGCCAGAATCACCGAAAATTCGCCGAAAAACGTGACGAAACCTTCGTAGATCAACGGCACGGCGGGCAAATCGATCGCGTCCGCATCGGCGGGCGTCATGATCCGCCATTGCCCTTTGCCATCGTAGCCGTCGCGCCGGGTCTTGAGAATGCCCGGTGTGCCGATCGCCGCCATCGCCGCCGCCAGATCGGCGCGCGAATCGACTTTGGCCCAAGGCGCGGGACGACCGCCGAGCGCTTCGACAAAGCTCTTTTCGCTGACCCGGTCCTGCGCCACTTCGAGCGCGCGCGCCGGGGGATGCAGCGCGGCATGCGCCTCGATCGCCGCGAGCGGCGCAGCGGCGACATTTTCGAATTCGTAGGTGACGACCGCGCATGTCGCGGCAAAGGCGGACAGCGCCGCCGTGTCGTCATAGGCGCCCCGCGTAAACTCGGCGGCGACATCGGCGGCAATCGAATCCGCCTCGGGCGCATAGATATGGCAGCGATAGCCAAGCTGCGCCGCCGCCAGCGCGATCATCCGCCCAAGCTGCCCCCCGCCGAGAATGCCGATCGTTTCGCCGGGAGGAATCATCGTCTTCGTCATCGCCCGCCCGCTCAGACCGGCCGCTCGGCGACCGACGCCGTCTGTTCGGCGCGAAACGCGATCAGCCGTTCGGCCAGCGCCGGATCGGTCGTGGCGAGGATCGATGCAGCCAGAATCCCGGCATTGGTCGCCCCGGCTGCGCCGATGGCCAGCGTGCCGACCGGAATCCCGCCGGGCATCTGGACAATCGACAACAGGCTGTCGAGCCCGGACAGCGCCCGCGATTGCACCGGCACGCCCAGCACCGGCAGATGCGTCATCGCCGCAACCATGCCCGGCAGATGCGCCGCGCCGCCCGCGCCCGCGATGATCACGCGAAAGCCTTGCGAGTGCGCCCCTTTGGCAAAATCGACCAGCCGATCGGGGGTGCGATGCGCCGAAACGATGCGGCAATCGTGCGCCACGCCCAGCCGATCGAGCACGACCACGGCGTTTTGCATCGTTTCCCAGTCGGACTGGCTGCCCATGACGATCGCCACGGGCGGAGTGGCCGGCACGGTTGCAGTCATCGCGTCCCCTTCCTTCGCAAGCGGCTCAGCGCTCGGACAGGTAATAACGGTCGGTCGCCGCCAGCGCATCATCCAGTTCATAGATGATCGGCTGACCGGTCGGGATTTCGAGCCCGGTGATGTCGGCATCGGAAATGCCCGACAGATGCTTGACCAGCGCGCGCAGCGAATTGCCATGCGCCGCGACGATCACCGTTTCACCGGCCCGAAGCGCGGGCACGATCGCCGTCTCGTAATAAGGCAGCACGCGCGCGATCGTGTCCTTGAGGCTTTCGGTCGAGGGAATCGCGATCCCGGCATAGCGCGGATCGCTCGCCAGATCGAATTCGCTGCCCGCAGCGAGCGGCGGCGGCGGGATGTCAAAGCTGCGGCGCCAGATCTTGACCTGATCCTCGCCATGCCTGGCCGCCGTTTCCGCCTTGTCGAGCCCGGTCAGCCCGCCATAGTGCCGCTCGTTGAGCCGCCAGTCCTTCGTTTCGGGAATCCACAGCCGACCCGCCGCTTCGAGCACGAGATGCAGCGTCTTGATCGCGCGGGTCTGCACCGAGGTAAAGGCGACCGTCGGCAGCACGCCCTTTTCCTTGAGCAGGACACCGGCGGCAAACGCTTCGGCAGCACCCTTTTCGGTGACATCGACATCCCACCAGCCGGTGAACCGGTTTTCCAGGTTCCACTGCGATTGGCCATGGCGAACAAGGATCAGGCGGGGCATCGGCGTTCCTGTTTGACAGCTTTATGGAAGGTGCGCGCCGTAGCGGCTCCGTCAGGATTTGGAAAGGTCGGTTTTCGGCGATTCGTCCTCGGAACCTGTCGCCGCCAGCGCGCGCGCCTGCGCCTTTCGCCGATGCAGATTCGCGCGCAACTGTTCGGCAAGCCGGGCCTGCCGAACATCCTTCTTTGCAGTACCGGGGGGAGGAACGCTCTGTGTCATGCCCCATGCTGTGCCGAATGCGGCGCGGGCAAGCAAGCCCCGCTTGACAAAGCCTGTCCCCACAGCCAAAGGGCGCGCCTGCCCCGGCGGCGCGATGCGCAAGACCGGGTTCGGCGGGAAATGGTGTGCTGCTGTAGCTCAGTGGTAGAGCGCATCCTTGGTAAGGCTGAGGTCGGGAGTTCAATCCTCCCCAGCAGCACCATTTCCCCCTCGCCCGTGCGGCGATATTTTCCGGACATACCCCCAGCCGTCACCCCGGGCTTGACCCGGGGTCCAGCTTCGTGTTGCGCCTCGCCCATCAACGCAAACCCGCACCCAGTTCCAAGCTGGACCCCGGGTCAAGCCCGGGGTGACGAGCATCATAAGTCAGCGCGTATGGAGGGCGAGCCCAGGCAATCAGGCCAGCAAGTCCGCCCATTCGGGGTGGCGCTTGAACGCGGCGGCGACGTAGCTGCATTGCGGTTCGATCGTCAGGCCCTTGTCGCGGGCATGGGCGATCAGCGCGTCGACCAGCCGCCCGGCAACGCCGCGCCCGCCGATCGCCGCAGGGACCAGCGTGTGGTCCGCCACCATGACCGATCCGCGCATGCGATAGGTCAGTTGCCCGGTCGCCGCTTCGCCGGGCACAGTCGCGACGAATTCGCCGCCCTGCGCGGTCGCGTGATGCGTAATGGCCATGTCGGACATGATTCCCTCTCCTCGGCCTGACCGGCGCAGCTTGACCGGCGCAGCTTGACCGGCGCACCTTGACCAGCGCATCGGGGCGCTCCATTCGTTGGAGCCATGAAGTTCTTCTCCGACAACGCCGCCTCTGTCCACCCCCGCGTCTGGGCCGCGATGCAGGCCGCCGATGCGCCCGATGCCGGGTATGACGGCGATGCGCTGTCGCAAAGGCTCGATGCGGCGTTTGGCGATCTGTTCGCCCGGCCCGTCGCCGCGCTGTGGGTCGCGACCGGAACCGCCGCCAATTGCCTGGCGCTGGCGGCGATGGTGCCGCCCTATGGCGCCGTCGTCTGCCATCGCGAGGCGCATATCGAAACCGACGAAGGCGGCGCGCCAGGGTTTTATACCCATGGCGCCAAGCTGATCCTGGCCGAGGGCGATGGCGCCAAGCTCACGCCCGCAACGATCACCGCCGCCCTCGCCCCGATTCGCAAGGATGTGCATCGGGTTCAGCCGCACGCGATCTCGATCACCCAGGCCACCGAATATGGCCGGGTCTACACCCCCGGCGAAGTCGCCGCGATCGGCGCGCTGGCGCGTGAACGCAATCTGTGGCTGCACATGGACGGCGCACGCTTTGCCAATGCCGTGGCCGCGCTGGACTGCCATCCTGCGGCCATGACCGTCGAGGCCGGAGTCGACGCCCTGAGCTTTGGCTGCGTCAAGAACGGGGGGATGAGCGCGGAGGCGATCGTGTTCTTTGCCGACGACCTTGCCGAAACCGTGCTTCACGCCCGCAAGCGCGCCGGGCACCTGCAATCAAAAGGGCGCTATCTTGCGGCGCAGATCCTTGCCCTGATCGAAGACGGTCTGTGGCTGGAAAACGCGCGCGCCGCCAATGCCGCCGCCGCCGAAATCGCCGCCGTTGCGGGCGACCGATTGCTCCAGCCGGTCGATGCCAACGAAGTGTTTCTGGTGCTGTCCCCGGCAGAAGCGGCGGCGCTGCGCAAGGCCGGATTCGATTTCCATGACTGGACCGCGCCCGCAGGCGCCCCGGGCGCGGCGCGGCTGGTGACCGCGTGGAACAGCGATCCCGCGCATGTCGCCGCGCTGGCCCGCACCATCGCGGCCCTGTGACTGCGGACCTGTGTGACTGCGGACCTGTGACTGCGGACCTGTGAACACGGTACATAATCGGAGCAGCGATCCGCGCGTGATCGCCGCCTTTGTGGTGACCGCGCTGGTCTGGGGATCGACCTGGCTGGTTATCAAGGGGCAGATCGGCCCCGTTCCGCCCAGTTGGTCGGTGACCTGGCGCTTTGCCGGGGCGGCGCTGGGCATGTTTGCGCTGGGGCTGGTGCGCGGCGACATTCGCCTGGGCGCGCTGGTCCCCGAACGCCCGGTGCTGATCCACGCCGGGCTGATCGGGGTGAGCCTGTTTTGCGCCAATTTCCAGTTCGTCTATCGCGCGGAAAGCCATCTGACCTCGGGGCTTGTGGCCGTGGTCTTTGCGCTGCTGCTGCTGCCCAATGCGGTGTTTTCGCGGATCTTTCTCGGCACCCCGGTCACGCGCGGCTTTGCGCTCGGATCGGCCATCGCGCTGAGCGGGATCGTGCTGTTGATGATCGCCGAATATCGCACCGCGCCCGCCGGCAGCGATGTGCCGCTGGGCGCGGCGATGACCGGGCTGGCGCTGCTGTGCGCGTCGACCGGTAACGTGTTGCAGGCGGCGCAGGTCGTGCGGCGCGTGCCGGCGGCAATGCTGCTCGCCTGGGCTTTCCTGATCGGGGCCGTGGTCGATTTCGCGCTCGCCTGGGTGCTGTCGGGGCCGCCGGTGTTCGACTGGTCGCCCGTCTATATGGGCAGCGTCGCCTATCTTGCGCTGATCGGGTCGGTGCTGACGTTTCCGCTCTACAACTTGCTCTTGCGCGAAATGGGGCCGGGGCGCGCGGCCTATAACGGCGTGGTCGTGCCGGTCGTCGCGATGCTGTTGTCCACCGCGTTCGAAGGCTATCGCTGGACCGGGCTCAATCTGGGCGGTGCCGGGCTGGCGCTGATCGGGCTGGTCGTCGCGCTGAGATCGCGCAAGCCCTCGCGGTAAGTCGGAAAAGCAGGCCGCCAGCCGAGAATGCGCCGCGCCTTGCCATTGGCGATGCGGCGATTTTCGGCATAGAACGCGCGCGCCATCGGCGACAGCCCCGCTTCATCGAGCGGCACGAGCGGCGGCGGTTCGACGCCCATCAGCCGGGCCGCCTCTTCGATCACCGCATTCTGGTCGCAAGGTTCGTCATCGGCCAGATTGTAGACCCCCGGCGGCCCCGCCATCCCTGCCATCACGCCCCCGGCAATGTCATCGACATGCACACGGCTGAACACTTGCCCCGGCGCGATCAGCCGCCGCGCGGAGCCATCGCGCAGCCGGTCAAACGCGCTGCGCCCCGGGCCATAGATCCCCGGCAGGCGAAACACCCGCACCCGGCTGTCGAGCGCCTGCCAGCCGCGATCGGCCTCGCTGCGCGCGCTACGTCGGCCAAGCCCGATCGTGGCGCTTTCATCGACCCAGGCGCCGCCGCAATCGCCATAGACCCCGGTCGACGAGAGATAGCCGATCCAGCCCGCCCGTGCCGCGCGCAAGGCTTCGCCATAGTGGTCCAGTACCGGATCGCACCCGTCGCGCCCCGGCGGCACGCTCGACAGGACATGCGTCGCCGCGCCCAGCGCAGCCCCGACTGCCGCGCGATCGTCAAACGCGATCGTCCCGCCGCGCCCGGTGCCCGCGACCTGCCAGCCCAGCGCCGCCAGCCGCCGCGCCAGCACCCCCGCGCTATAACCCAGACCGAAAACGAACAGATTCACGCGGCTAGTGCCTGACGGAATCGGGCAGCGGCGGCGGCACGACTTCGGTCGCGCCGGGGACATGGTCCTTTTTCCACTGCATCGCCTTATGGACCCGTGTCTGCCCCGAAGGATGATCGTAAAACAGCGCTTCTTCGAGCGGCGGCGGCGCGATCTTGCGATAAGTCGACAGCTTCATCGCGGCCAGGGCAAAGCCATCGGGCTCGCGCGCGGTTTCAAGGCCAAAGCTGTCGGCCTGGCTTTCCGCGACGCGCGTGACGGTATTGGACAACGGCAGGAACAGCAGCGAAAGCAGCGACAGGCCCCCGATCAGCACCGGCAGCGCCGCCGGATCGTCCAGCCCGCGCAAGCCATGGCGTCGCCCGGCCAGAACAATCGCCGCCGGACCCAGCCGGGCCAGCAACCACAGTTCCAGCCCGGTCAGAATCGTCACGGCCACGATCGCGCGCCAGACATGGTGCAGCACATAGTGGCCCATTTCGTGCCCGACCACGGCGGCGGCCTCGGCCACGCTTGTCCGTTTGACCAGATTGTCGGTCAGGCTGATCCGCACGGTCGGCCCGATTCCGGAGACATTGGCCGAAATCCGGTCGCTCTGGCGCGAGGCGTCGAACACATAGATATGGTCCGCCGGGATATGGTTGGCCCCCGCCATGGCCACGATGCGGGTCCGCAAGGGACCGGCGGGCAATTCCGAATAGGTATTGAACAGCGGCATGACGAACACCGGCGTGATCAGGCTGATCACCGCAACCATCGCACCGACCACCCCGGCCCCGACCAGCCACCAGCGACGCGGAAAGGCGCGCATCACCGCGTTGATCACGGTCAGGCCCAGACCGCCGACGATCAGCGTCAGCAGCGCGGCGATCTCCTGATCCCCCAGCCAGCCGCCAAACGACTGATTCATCAGCCCAAAGCGCCGTTCACGCAGAAAATCGATCATGATCGACCAGGGCAGTTCGAGCACCATCAGGCAGGCAAGGAACACCACCGCCACCGCCAGCATGACCACCCACGGGCGCCAGCCGCGCCGCCGCATCGCATCGCGCAGGCGCACCAGCACGCCGCTGCGCAGGATCAGCCACGACACCAGCACGGTCATCAGCGTGGACACGGCATTGAGCCACACATGGCCGTCAAAATAGGCATCCGAGCGGGCCCGCGCCGCCGGGCCGAGCGTGGCGAGATAGAGCGCGGTCGCATGATCGACATCGAACGTCGCCGCGCGGGCGAGCGAAGGCAAAAAAGCGCCCGACATCGCCATCGCAGACCCAATCTTGCACACGCTGGTCATCCCCACCCCCGGTCTGTCGTTCCGGGGCATGGGTGCGGTCTGCGCCCGCTGCAAGTCAAGCCGAAAGGCATTTGCCATTGGCCCATGCCGACAGAGCCCCTACATTGCCCCCATGAACGATATGTCCAGCACCCCCGCCCCCGCGACCGCCCCCGCCCCTGCCACTGCCACTGCCACCGCCCAGCCGGAAGTGATCAACCGCCTCGATTACAGCCCGCCCGACTGGCTGGTTCCGCAGATCGCGCTCGATTTCGCGCTGTCGCTCGATGCGGCGCGGGTGCGTTCGACATTGACGGTAACGCGCGCGGCCGACGGCGCGCCGCTGCGGCTCAACGGCGACGGCATCGCGGTCGCGACGCTGCTCGTCGATGGCCATGCGCACAACGCCTGGGAAATGGACGGCAAGGATCTCGTCATCACGCTGCCCGGCGATGCGCACGAAGTGACGATCGAAACAGTGATCAATCCCGTCGCCAACACGCAGCTTTCGGGGCTCTATGCCTCGGGCGGGCTGCTGTGCACGCAATGCGAGGCCGAAGGTTTTCGCCGCATCACCTTCTTCCCCGACCGGCCTGACGTGCTCAGCCGCTATCATGTGCGGATGAGCGGGGACAAGGCGCAGTTTCCCGTACTCTTGTCCAACGGCAATCCGGTCGCCACGGGCGAAGGCGGCGACGGGACGCATTGGGCCGAATGGAACGATCCCTGGCCCAAGCCTTCGTACCTGTTTGCGCTGGTCGCGGGCGATCTCGTTGCGCAGCGCGACAGCTTTGTCACCCGGTCGGGCCGCCATGTCGATCTGGCCATCTATGTCCGCCCCGGCGATGAAACGCGCACCGATCATGCCATGCGCAGCCTGATCGCCTCGATGGCGTGGGACGAACGCGTCTATGGCCGCGAATACGATCTCGACTTGTTCAACATCGTCGCCGTATCCGATTTCAACGCCGGGGCGATGGAGAACAAGGGCCTCAACGTCTTTAACACCCGCTATATCCTGGCCGATCCCGAAACCGCCAACGACAGCGACTACGACGCGATCGAAGGCGTGGTGGCACACGAGTATTTTCATAACTGGTCGGGCAACCGGGTGACCTGCCGCGACTGGTTTCAGCTTTCGCTCAAGGAAGGCTTTACCGTCCTGCGCGATCAGCAGTTCAGCGCCGATCGCGGATCAGCCCCGGTCAAACGCATCGAAGACGTGCGCGTTTTGCGCGCGGCGCAGTTCCCCGAGGATTCGGGGCCGCTGGCGCACCCGATCCGCCCCGATTCCTATCAGGAAATCAGCAACTTCTACACTGCGACGGTCTATAACAAGGGCGCCGAGGTGATCCGCATGATGACCGTGCTGGCCGGGCCCGAGCGGTTCCGGCGCGGCACCGATCTCTATTTCGAGCGCCACGACGGCGAAGCGGCGACGTGCGAGGATTTCGTCAAGGCAATCGAGGACGGCGCGCAGATCGACCTGACCCAGTTCCGCCGCTGGTACGAACAGGCCGGCACGCCGCGCGTCGATGTCGCCATCGCGCATCACGGCGATACCGTTACGCTGACACTGAAGCAGACCGTGCCGCCCACCCCCGGCCAGAGCGACAAGCAACCGATGGTGATCCCCTTGCGCACCGCGCTGTTCGACCGCGCGACCGGGCGCCATCGGGGCGAACACCTGCTCGTGCTGACGCAAGCGGAACAGAGCTTTACGTTCACCGGCCATGCCACGGCGCCGGTGCTGTCGATCAACCGGGGCTTTTCGGCGCCGGTCGCAATCGGCAATCCGGCGCCCGATGCCGATCTGGTGTTCCTCGCCGCCAACGACGACGACCCCTTTGCCCGCTATGAAGCGATGCAGCAGCTGGTCGTGCAGCACCTTGTCGCCGCCGTCACCGACCAGTTGAGCGATGCGCAGCGCGCTGCCGGACGTGCGGCGATCGGCGAGGCCTTTGCCAAAGTTCTCGCCGATCCCGCGCTCGACGACCTGATGCGCGGCGAATTGATCATCCTGCCGGGCGAGGCCTATCTGGCCGAGCAATTGAGCCCGGTCGATCCCGGTCGCGTGCGCGCCGAACGCGAAGCGCTGAAAGCCTGGCTCGGCGCGACTTTGGCCGATGTCTGGCGCGCGCTCCACGACCGCACGTGCGCGGTGCCCTACAGCCTCGATCCCGCCGCACGCGGCGCGCGCAAGCTGAAGACCCAGGCGCTGGTCTATCTCGCCCCGGCGGCCCCTGCCGAAACAATCCGCCGCGCCGCCGCGCAATATGCCGGTGCCGACAACATGACCGACCGCCAAGGCGCGCTGATGGTCCTGTGCGGGCTCGAAGGGCCGGAACGCGAGGCCGCGCTGGCCGATTTCCACCAGCGCTTTGCCGACAATGCACTGGTCATCGACAAATGGTTCTCGTTGCAGGCCGGATCGCTTCACCCCAACGCGATCACGCATGTCAAGGCTTTGGCGCGTCATGCCGACTTTACCCTGACCAATCCCAACCGCGTGCGTGCGCTCTACATGGCCTTTGCCGCCAACACCGCCGCGTTCCACGATGCAGGCGGAGAGGGCTATCGCATGATCGCCGACCTGATCCTCGCGCTCGATCCGATCAACGGCAATGTCGCGGCGCGCTTTGTCCCGCCGCTGGGCCGCTGGCGCAAGATCGAGCCGGCGCGCGCCGCGCTGATGCGGGGCGAGCTTGAACGCATCGCCGCGCAGACCAGCCTGTCGCGCGATGTGCGCGAGCAAGTGTCAAAGAGCCTCGGTTGATGGGCGAGCCCGTCGAAGTGCTGACGCATCCTGCGCTGGCGGGCGCCGCGCACGGCTTTCTGGGTCGGCGCGGCGGGGTCAGCACGGGGCTGCATGCCGGGCTCAATGTCGGCTGGGGCAGCGAGGACGATCCCGCTGCCACGGCGGAAAACCGCGCTCGCGCCACGGCGGCGGTGCTGCCCGGCGCGCGGCTGACCTGCGCCTGGCAGGTCCATTCGGCCGATGTGGTGACCGTGACCGAACCCTGGGCCGACGACGCCCGGCCGCAGGCCGACGCGCTGGTGACCGACCGGCGGGGCGTGCTGCTCGGCATTCTGACGGCCGATTGCGCGCCGGTGCTGTTTCATGATCCCCATGCCGGGGTGATCGGGGCGGCACATGCCGGGTGGAAAGGGGCGCTGACCGGAGTGACCGACGCGACGCTCGCCGCGATGGAAGCGCTCGGTGCGCGCCGCGACCGCATCGCCGCCGTGGTCGGCCCGTGCATCGCGCAGAAAAGCTATGAAGTCGACGAGGGCTTCGAACGCCGCTTCGTCGAAGCCGATCCCGCCAATGTCCGATTCTTTCGCGCCGGGCGCGCGGGCCACACCTGGTTCGATCTCGAAGGCTATGTCGCCGAACGCCTGCGCGCGGCGGGCGTCGACACGGTCGCGATGCTCGGCGAGGACACCTACGCCCAGGCCGACCGCTTCTTTTCCTTCCGCCGCGCCACGCACCGTGGCGAGCCGGGATACGGGCGCGAAATCTCGCTGATCGGGCTGGGTTGACCGCCCCCGCGCAACACCCGCTCCCCCTGAACCCGTCGCAGGGTGCGCGCGACATCAGCCCTGGCGCGCAACTTCATCCTTGATATTCGCCAAGATCGACGAGCCCCGCGCATCCTTCGACAGGCTCAGGATGAGCGGGTCTTTTCAAGTGCCTGCTTGGGTCAGAGCAGTCCGCGCGCGACGAAATCCGCCTCAAGCGCCGATGCATCGTCGGTGAAGTGGTGCACTTGCCAGCCGAGGCCCCGCGCCGCCGCGATATTGGCCGCGTTGTCGTCGATGAACAGCATGCGCGCGGGGTCGTGGCCGAATCGCTGTGCGGCGAGGTCAAAGATCGCCGCATCGGGCTTGGCCAGACGTTCCTCACCCGAGACCACGATGTCGATCATGTGATCGAGAATCGGGAACGTCGGGCGAAATAGGGCAAAGGCATCCGCGCCGAAATTGGTGATCGAAAACTGCGGCACCGCGCGCTGCGCCAGCCGTTCGACCAGCGGGTGCGTCCCCGCGATCGGCCCCGGCACCGACAGGAGCCAGTGCGTCTTGTAACGTTCGATCAGGGCGCGGTGTTCGGGATAGCGCGCGATTCGCTCGGCGATCAGCGCATCCATCGATTCGCCAGCGTCATGGCGGGCATGCCATGCTTCGCTGACCACGGTCGAGGTAAACGCGGCGCGCGCGGCATCGTCGGGGATGACTTCCTGCCAGATGCGCGGGAAATCCCACTGCACCAGCACGCGACCGATGTCCCACACCACGACATCGACATGGACCATCATCACACCCCTGAAAACGACCAAAACCCCCGCCTTTGGGGCGGGGGTATCAGGATCCCGTGACGGGATTACGCACCGATGACGGCGCGTATCGGATCAGACCCCGAAGGATCAGCCCTGGCGCGCCTTGAAGCGACGCTGGGTCTTGTTGATCACATAGGTCCGGCCGCGGCGACGGATCACGCGGTTGTCGCGGTGGCGGTCCTTGAGCGACTTCAGGCTGTTGCGAATCTTCATGACGAATCCCTTTGCCCGATGCGACCGGGCTCGAAAACGGAAGAGCGGCGCCTAGATGCGGCACCGGCGAAAGTCAAGCTTCGGAGCGGATCTCGGTCAGCCGCCGTTCCCAGGCGAGCGCATGGGCGACAATCGTATCAAGATCGGCATGGCGCGGCACCCACGGCAGCGTCGCCTTGATCCGCCGGTTGTCGGAAATCAGCGAGGCAGGATCGCCCGCGCGGCGCGGCCCCATCTGGCGAACGATCGTGCGGTTGGTCACGCGATCGACCGCATCGAGTACTTCGAGCACCGAGAAACCCCGGCCATAGCCGCAATTCATCGTCAGCGAGCGCGCCGGATCGGCAATCAGCGCTTCGAGCGCCAGAACATGCGCGGCGGCCAGATCGCTGACATGGATATAATCGCGCACCCCCGTCCCGTCGGGCGTGTCGAAATCGGTGCCGAACACCGCGACATGATCGCGCTTGCCCAGCGCCGCCTCGACCGCGACCTTGATCAGATGCGTCGCCCCGGCGGTCGATTGCCCGGTGCGCGCCTGCGGATCGGCCCCGGCAACGTTGAAATAGCGCAGCGCGCCGTAATTGATCGGATGCGCCATGGCCGTGTCGGCCAGCATGATCTCGGTCATCAGCTTCGACATGCCATAAGGGTTGATCGGCAGCTTGGCGCTGTCCTCGCTGACCGGCGAAACCTCGGGATTGCCATAGGTCGCGGCCGTCGAGCTGAAAATGAAATGCGGCACGCCCGCCGCGACCGCCGCCGCGATCAGCGACCGGCTCTTGGCGGTGTTGTTATGATAGTATTTCAGCGGATTTTCGACCGATTCGGGGACGATGATCGAACCGGCGAAATGCATGATCGCGCGCGTGCCCTGTTCGGCAAAGATCCTTGCCAGCAGCGCGTCATCGGCAATGTCGCCTTCGTAGAACGGCACATCGTCGGGAACGGCAAAGCGAAACCCGGTAACCAGGCTGTCGATCACCGCGACCGGCCAACCGGCATCCTTGAGCGCAAGAACCGCATGGCTGCCGATATAGCCGGCGCCACCGGTAACGAGAACGGGAACCTTGCTCATGCTGCGCGAATCACCCCTGTTGCCTGTGCATTTTGGCCTAGTGGATTGTTTTTGACATTTGCGCACCACCTGGCCGAGAGCGGTAGCAAATGTCAGAATCGGACCACTAGCAGGCGTTGCCATAGAAGGAATCCCCCTAAGCATCCGTTGTAGTGACACAAGATCCGGCCTTAAGATGCCGCCTGCCCCTTCAGGATGACACCGATCATGCGCCATTCCCGCCTGTTAATTCCTTTCGTCGCCGCGCTGACGCTGATCGGGCCCGTGCAGGCGCAGCCGTTTCCCGGCGGCTGGGGCGGCCATCGCGGCGGGCCCTGGCAGGAAGGGGGCGATCGCGTCGCCACGCAGGGCAATGCCGAACCGTCGAAAAGGATCGATGTCGAAACCTTTCGCGCCGCCGATGCCGCCGATCTGTTGGGCAAAGGGCGGATCGTGGTGACCGATGCGCCGCCGCCCGCCAACGCCACGGCAGACGACGATGATGCCAACCAGCCCCTTGCCGGGCCGGACGAGAAACTGCCGGTCTATGAAGCCGCCGTGATCGATCAGCTGGCGGGCAAAGGCTATGACGTCGCCCATGTCAGCGATCCCGGGCAACTCGTCGAAGTGGCGATCAGCAGGGACATCGTCGTGCCCGAAGAAGCGCCGCACAAGCCGGTGAGCGGCGAAGTGAGCGTCGGCGTGAGCAACCGGGGCACATCTTATGGCATGGCGCTCGCCGTCGATCTGTCAAAGCCGCGCAAGGCGATCACCGCCACCCGGCTCGACGTGCGCATACGCGACAAGGCGACGCGCCGCGTGCTGTGGGAAGGCCATGCCCAGGGGCAGGCCCGCGTGACCGATGGCGGCGATGATGACACACGTATGGCCGGGCGCCTGGCCGGGGCGCTGTTTGCCCGGTTCCCCCAGGGCAAGATCGTACAGCCCGTGCCCGGCGCAAACCCGCTGACCCCGCCCAACGGCGCCGGGGAGTAAACCCTCGCGCGGATTGCGCCGCGCGCGGCGTTCGCCATAGTGCCGCGCATGTCACGATTCGCCCTCTTGCTCGTTGCCGCCGCACTCGTCGGCACCCCGGCCCTTGCTGATCCGGTCAGCGTCACCCGCTTCATCGCCGCCGATGCCGCGCCGACGCATGGCACGTATGCCGTAACCACCACACCGGGCATCGATCCCACCTCGCTCGAACAGCGGCCCTGGCTCGACGCCGTCGCGCACAGCCTTGCCAGCCTCGGCTTTACGCAAAGCGCCGACACCAATCCCGACTTTGTCGTCGAAGTCCACGTCGAGCGCCAGACGCGGCATATCGACCGCGCGCATCCCCCGGTTTCCGTCGGCATGGCGGGCGAAAGCGGCACCTATCATTCCGGATTCGGCATGGGTGTCGGCTTTACGCTGGGCGGCGGGCCCAAAGACCTCGTAACGACACACCTCGTCGTCACCATCCGCGAGCGCGCCAGCGGCCGCCCCTTGTGGGAAGGCCGCGCCGACAATACCGAAAACGCCCATGGCAAGCGCGGCGGAATCGACATCGCCGCGCCGCGCCTGGCGCAAGCGGTGTTCACAGGCTTTCCCGGCAAGTCGGGCGAGACTATCACCGTCAAATGAGCACCGTCAAATGAGCGAAACCCCGATCCTGATCGATGCCGCCTTTGACAGCGGCAATATCGAAGTCCTGTCCATCGCGGGCACGAGCGCCAAGCTGGCGATCCGTCACGATGCGCATTCGCCGTTTTTCCAGTGGTTCCATTTCCGCGTCGCGGGTGCGGCGGGGCGTATGCTGGAATTGCGGCTGACCGGGCTGGCTGCGGCGGCCTATCCCGACGGGTGGCGCGACTATCGCGCGGCGTTCAGCGAAGACCGCCGGTTGTGGGGCCGCACCGAAACGCATTACGATCCCGCGCTGGACAGCGGCACTTTGACCATCCGCCACTGCCCGGCGGGCGATCTGGTCTGGTTTGCCTATTTCGCGCCCTATTCATGGGATCGGCATCAGGATCTCATCGCACGCAGCGCCGCCGCGCCGGGGGTTGCGCATCGCGTGCTCGGCCACAGCCTCGATGGCCGCCCGATCGATTGCCTGACATTGGGCGAAGGCACGCGGCAGGTCTGGCTCTATGCGCGCCAGCATCCCGGCGAATCGATGGCGGAATGGTGGATGGAGGGCGCGCTGGCGCTGCTGACCGACCCTGCCGATCCGCATGGCCGCGCGCTGCGCCGGACTTGCACGTTTCATCTGGTGCCCAATGCCAATCCCGACGGATCGGTACGCGGGCATCTGCGCACCAATGCCGCAGGGATCAATCTCAACCGCGAATGGCATGCCCCCAGCCCCGAACGCTCGCCCGAAGTGTTGGCGATCCGCAATGCGATGGACGAGACCGGGGTTCACTTTGCGATCGACGTCCACGGCGACGAGGCGATCCCGCATGTCTTCATCGCCGGGTTCGAAGGCATCCCGTCGTGGCGCGAGGAGCAAGGCGCGGGCTATCGCCGCTATCGCGCGATTCTCGAACGCCGTACCCCCGATTTCCAGACCCGGCGCGGCTATCCCGAAGCGCGCCCCGGCACTGCCAATCTGACGATGTCGACCAATCAGGTCGCCGAGCGCTATGGCGCGGTGGCGATGACGCTGGAAATGCCGTTCAAGGACAACGACGATTTGCCCTGCCCGGCGCAAGGCTGGAGCCCGGAACGCTCGGCCCTGCTTGCCCGCGCCTGCCTTCAGTCGCTGCATGAATGGTTGCTGGCGTAACAGCGTTTACGGGTTTTTAACCGCTTGCCGTGTAGAAAAGCCGCATGGTTCATGCCCTGCGCCTTTCCCCGGCCCTGTTCGAAGAAACGCTGCGCTTTGCCGTGGTGATCGGCTGCGCCGCCGCGCTGATCGGCGCTGGCCGCTTCCTGCCGCTCTGACCTTTCAGAGAATCTCCAGCACCTTTTCCTTGGGTCGGCACAGTCGCACGCCCTTGTCCGTTTCGACCAGCGGGCGTTCGATCAGCTTTGGCTCGGCGGCCATGGCGGCCAGCACGGTCGCGTCATCGGCCTGGGGCAGCCCGCGTTCTTCGGCATCGGTGCCGCGCAGGCGCAGGCCCTGTTGCGGGGTGATCCCGGCATCGCGGTAAAGCTGCGCCAGCTTCGCGGCGCTGGGCGGGGTGGTCAGATATTCGATCACGGTCACGTCCGGTCCTGCCTCGGTAAGGATGGCGAGCGTGTTGCGCGATGTGCCGCACTTGGGATTGTGCCAGATCGTGGCCTTCATGGGTGTTTCCTTCAAAGTCCGGGAGTGGTTGCCGTGGCCGGAACGGGGACGCGCACGCCTTTTTCCTCGCCGCGCAGGATGCGCCCGGCGCGCTGGATCGTGCGCACCAGCCGGGGTTGCACGCCGCAGCGGCAGATATTGGTGATCGCGCCGGTAATGTCGGCCTCGGTCGGATTGACATTGCGCGCCAGCAAGGCGGCGGCGGCCATGATCAGGCCAGGGGTGCAAAACCCGCACTGAATCGCCTGCTCCGCGACGAAAGCCTGTTGCACCGGATGGTTGCGGTCGCCCGACAGGCCCTCGATCGTGGTGACGCTGCGCCCTTCGGCCTCGCCCAATGACAGCGTGCAGGCGGGCATCGCCTGCCCGTCGACAATCACCATGCAGGCGCCGCATTCGCCCGTGCCGCAGCCATACTTCGTACCCGTCAGGTTCGCCGCATCGCGCAGCGCCCAAAGCAACGGGGTATCCGCATCGAGCCGGAATTCGACCGGCTGATTGTTGACTACAAGGCGCGCCATGCCCGCGTGTCTAGCGGGCATGGCGCCTTGGCTCAATCCCGCCAGCTGCGGTCGACCTGGTCAATGCGGCGAACCCAGGCGGAAAAGTCGGTGCCGCCGGGCGCAGTTCCCGGCACCTGCACTTCGCGCAAGTCGCGCTGGTGTACCGCGACCACATCATCGGAAATGTGAATCGCCGAGCGCCCCATCGACAGCGTCGCCACCTGAATCTCGCAGGCGCGTTGCAGCGCCCACATCTGCACGAACATCGACTGCAGCGTCGGCGCCAGCACCACCGGGCCATGATTGCGCAGCATCAGGATGTTCTTGTCACCCAGATTGGTCAGCAGCCGCTCGCCCTCTTCGGCGCGCACCGTCACCCCTTCGAAATCGTGATAGGCCAGCCGCCCGATGAAATTGCAGGCATAGAAATTGATCGGCAGCAGCCCCTCTTCCAGGCTGCATACCGCCATCGACGCAGTGGTATGGACATGACAGATCGCATTGGCCCAGTGCAGCGTGCGATGAAACAGCCCGTGCTGGGTAAAGCCCGCCTTGTTCACCGGATACTGGCTCGGCCCGATATTGTTGCCGTCGATGTCGATCTTGACGAGATTGCTGGCCGTGACCTCGCTGTAGAGCAGGCCATAGGGATTGATCAGAAACGCCCCGTCCTGATCGGGCACTTTGACCGAGATGTGGTTATAGACCGATTCAGACCAGCCAAGCAGGTCAAAAATCCGGTAGCACGCGGCCAGTTCCTGCCGCGCATGCCATTCGGAATCGCTGCATTCGATGTTGGGGCGGATCTGGGTGGCCATGGCATGCTCTCCTTTTATGATTGGTCAGACGGCGGCGGCAGCTTCCGGCACAAGCGCCATGGCAGGTTCTACCGCCATGTTGTCGATCAGCCGCGCCTTGCCGATATGCGCCGCGACCAGCAACCGCGCGGGTTGCCCCGTCCATTCGACAATATCGTCCAGCGTATCGGCTGTCCGCAGTTCTGCATAGTCGATGCGCTGAAATCCCGCCGCCATGATCGCCCGGCGCAAGGCATCGAGCGCGCAACCGATCGCCTCTCCGCCAAGAATCGCCCCGATCGCCGCGCGCATGGCCCGGTTGAGCGTGGCCGCCCTTGCGCGCTCTTCGGGTGAAAGATAGCGGTTGCGGCTGCTCAGCGCCACGCCGTCCGCCTCGCGCACGGTGGGCACGCCGATGATCGCATCGACATGGGGAGAGGCAAGGTCGAGATCGCGCGCCATCCGGCGGATGATCGTCAACTGTTGCCAGTCCTTTTCGCCAAACAGCGCCACATCGGGGCGGACCTGGTTGAACAGTTTGAGCACCACGGTCGCCACGCCATCGAAATGGCCGGGGCGATGCATCCCGCACAAGACGCGATCGAGCCCCGGCACGGTTACCGTCGTGGCAAAACCGTCGGGATACATCTCGGCCACGGTCGGCGCCCACAGCAGATCGGCCCCCGCCTCGCGCAACAGACGGCTGTCCTGCGCCAACTGACGCGGATAGGCGGACAAGTCCTCGTTCGCGCCAAACTGCATCGGATTGACGAAAATCGACACCGCCACACGATCGGCAAGGCTTCGCGCCTGGCGCACCAGCGTCAGATGCCCTTCATGGAGCGCGCCCATCGTCGGCACCAGCGCCAGGGTTTTTTCCCCGGATTTGAGCGCTGTCAGGGCTTTTCCCAGCTCCGCGCGGGTCGAGACGGTTTGCATGGGCCTGGTCTCTCCTTTACCATGCGGCCAAGACGTGAACGGCCATGATCGGGCCCGGAAAGAACCGATTCCGGTTATGACCAATGGGTTGACGACCGGGGCTTGTGATCCGGTCCTTTGCGTTATAGCCGGAAATGCCTAGCCACGCACCTGGTCGCGTTCAAGCGTCCGATTAAGTGCAACCGCTCAAGAAGGAAGTGACTGTGTCGAACGGCCCACACCGCATCGTTTTTGCCAACGAGAAAGGGGGCACGGGCAAATCGACCACAGCCGTGCATGTCGCCATCGCGCTTGCCTATCAGGGCGCGCGAGTCGCCGCGATCGACCTCGACAGCCGTCAGCGCACGCTGCACCGCTATCTCGAAAACCGTGGTGAAACCCAGCGTCGCCGCCAGATCGCACTGCCCACGGCGCAATTCACGGTGTTTGCCGGAGACAGTGTCGAAGAGCTTGACGCGCTGACCGAACAAATGGGCCGGGACGCCGATTTCGTGATCTTCGACACGCCGGGCCGCGACGATCCGCTGGCGCGCCATGTCGCCACCCGCGCCGACACGCTGGTCACCCCGCTCAACGACAGCTTCGTCGATTTCGACCTGATCGGCCAGGTCGATGCCGAAACCTTTCGCGTGCGCCGGCTGTCATTCTATGCCGAGCTGATCTGGGAAGCGCGCAAGAAGCGCGCGATGTCGACGATTCGCGATGCCCGCCGCGAGATGGACTGGGTCGTCGTGCGCAACCGCACCGGCTATACCGAAGCCCGCAACCAGAAGCGCATCGATCAGGCGCTCACCGAATTGTCAAAGCGCGTGGGCTTTCGCATCGCCAGCGGCCTGTCCGAACGCGTGATCTATCGCGAATTGTTCCCCAGCGGGCTGACCTTGCTCGACAAGGGGCACCTCGGCGAACTCGGCACCAGCCATCTCGTCGCGCGGCAGGAACTGCGCACATTGATCGCCGGGCTTAACCTGCCGACGATCAGCGGCAGTTCCCAGCTTGCCCTTGAAGGGGTGGCATGATTCTTCGCCTTGCCGAGCTGGCGCTGCTCGGCAGCCTCGTGATCCGGTTCATGACCGGGCAATGGCCGTGGGTGTGGTGGCAGGCGCGCGATCTGCGCAAGGCCGAAAAGCATGCCCGCGTGTTGCTCGGGCTGCCGCATGATGCCGCGCGCGAAGACATCATCGATGCCCATCGTCGCCTGATCACGCGGGTCCATCCCGATCGCGGCGGCAGCAACGAAGCGGTCTACGAGGCCAATGCTGCGCGCGATGTGCTGCTCGAGCGGCTTGGCCCCCAAAATCGTGGCTGAACGGGTCGCACCCGCGACGGTGCGATGCGATCGGCACCGGTTCGACCCGAGCCTGCTGCGCGAATACGACATGCGCGGGGTCTGGGGCGAAACGCTGGGGCCGCGCGATGCCTATGCGCTGGGCCGCAGCTTTGCCACGCGCGTGCGCCGTGCCGGTGGCACATGCGTGGCGGTGGGCTACGACGGGCGGCTGAGCTCCCCCGCGCTCGAGGCGGCGCTGGCCCTGGGGCTGGTCGAAGGCGGCGTCGATGTGCGGCGGATCGGGCTCTCGCCCACGCCCTTGCTCTATTACGCGGTCGCCTCAGCCGAGGAAGTGGATGGCGGCATAGAGGTAACAGGCAGCCATAACCCCAAGAATCATAACGGCTTCAAAATGGATCTTGGAGGTCAGCCATTCTTTGGCGATGACATACTCGATGTCGGCCGGATCGCCGCCGAGGGCGACTGGAGCGTCGGCAGCGGAGCGATCGAGGATGTCGACCTGGCCGCAGCCTACTGCGCGCGCATCCTCCATGCGCTCGATGGGATAGACCCGGCCCGAATCGAACCCTTGCGCATCGGCTGGGATGCGGGCAACGGCGCCGCCGGGCCCCTGATCGAACGGCTGGTCCGGCAGCTCCCGGGGCAGCATGTCCTGTTTTACACGACTGTTGACGGCCATTTTCCACACCACCATCCCGACCCCACGGTCGCGGAAAACCTGGGCGACCTGATCGCGGCTGTCGCGCAGGGAAAGATCGACTTCGGTTTTGCTTTCGACGGCGATGGCGATCGGCTGGGCGTGGTCGACGGGCGCGGGCGCATCCTGTGGGGCGATCAGCTCCTGCTCATCCTGGCGCAGGACTTGATGGCGCGGCGGCCCGGATCGCTGATCATGGCGGATGTGAAGTCCAGCCAGACGCTGTTCGACACGGTGACCGCGCTCGGCGGAAAGGCGCTGATGGCCCCGACAGGGCATTCCTTGATCAAATCGGGAATGAAGCAATCCGGCGCCGTGCTGGCCGGAGAAATGACCGGGCATCTGTTCTTTGCCGATGACTACTACGGCTATGACGACGCGCTTTATGCCGCGCTGCGCCTGCTGGCCGCATCGGTGCGACTCGGGCTCTCGCTGACCGCGCTGCGCGATGCCATGCCCGAGACACATGCCACGCCCGATCTGCGCTTTGCCGTGCCGGGGGTCGATCCCTTTGCCGCCGTCGCACAGGTGACCGCGCTGCTGGCCGAGGCGGGCATGGCCTTCGACGCGACCGACGGCGCACGGGTCACCACGGCAGACGGCTGGTGGCTGCTGCGCGCGTCCAACACCCAGGCGATGCTGACCGCGCGCGCGGAAAGCCCGACCGCCGCCGGGCTCGACCGCCTGCTCGGCGATCTTGATGCGTGGCTCGCGCAGATCGGCATTCATCGCTAGACCGGGAGGCATGGACGCCGCCAACCTGCCCCCCGAAATCGCCGCGTGGTTTGCCGCCCGGGGATGGAGAGTGCGGCGACATCAAAGCGAGATGCTGGCGGCGGCGGCGCGATGCGACCATGCCTTGCTGGTGGCCGATACCGGGGCGGGCAAGACGCTCGCCGGGTTTCTGCCGACGCTCGCCGAATTTGCGCCGTCGCGGCTTGCCGGGGCACCTCCGCCCGATGGGTTGCACACGCTTTACGTCTCGCCGTTGAAAGCGCTGGCGCATGATGTGAAGCGCAATTTGCTGGCGCCGGTGGACGAGATCGGGCTGCCGATCCGGATCGAGACGCGCAGCGGCGATACGCCGAGCGAGCGCAAGGCGCGCCAGCGCGCCCGGCCGCCGCATATCCTGCTGACGACGCCCGAATCGCTGTCGCTGCTGCTCAGCTATCCCGAAAGCGCAGAGCTGTTTGCCGAGCTGCGCCGCGTGGTGATCGACGAAGTCCACGCCTTTGCCAGCGGCAAGCGCGGCGATTTGCTGACGCTCGCACTGGCCCGGTTGCAGGCGCTAAGCCCGACGATGCAGCGGGTTGCCCTGTCGGCAACGCTCGGCGATCCCGAAAGCTATCGGCGCTGGCTGGCGCCGGGCGGCGATGCCTATGACGTTGCCCTGGTCGAGGGGGAGACAGGGGCCGCGCCCGAAGTCGAGATCCTCGAGCCGGTCGACAGCCGTGTACCATGGGGCGGCCACGCCGGGACATGGGCGGTGCCCCAAGTCTATGACCTGATCCGCAAGGCGCGCACCACGCTGGTCTTTACCAACACACGCTTTCTCGCCGAATATCTGTTTCAAAAGCTGTGGGATGCCAACGAAGACACGCTGCCCATCGGCATCCATCACGGATCGCTCAGCCGCGAGGCGCGCGCCAAAGTCGAAGGCGCGATGGCGCGGGGCGAATTGCGCGCGCTGGTGTGTACCGCCAGCCTCGATCTCGGCGTCGATTGGGGCGACATCGATCTGGTCGTGCAGATGGGCGCGCCAAAAGGGTCATCACGTCTGTTGCAGCGCATCGGCCGTGCCAACCATCGGCTCGACAGCCCGAGCCGTGCCGTGCTGGTGCCGGGCAACCGCTTCGAATTCCTTGAAGCACTGGCCGCCTGCGATGCCGTCGCCGCAGGGCAGCGCGACGGCGATGATTTCCGTCCCGGCGGGCTCGACGTTCTGGCCCAGCATGTCATGGCCTGCGCTTGTGCCGGCCCCTTTGACGAGATCGCCTTGCTCGCCGAAGTCCGTTCAGCGTCGGCCTATGTCTGGCTTGATGACGAGGTGTGGCGCCGCGTTCTCGAATTCGTGGCGACAGGCGGCTACGCTTTGCGCGCCTATGACCGGTTTCGCCGCATCGTGCGCGATCCCAACGGTCATTGGCGCCTGGCCCATCCCGATCAGGCGGCGCGGCACCGGCTCAATGCCGGGATCATCGTCGATTCCGAAATGCTCGAAGTGCGTTTTCGCAACGGGCGCGCGCTCGGCAAAGTGGAAGAGGGCTTCGGCGCGCAACTGGCACCGGGCGATACGTTCCGGTTTGCCGGATTGGATCTGGAGGTCGAAGCCTTGCGCGACAGTGCGATCGTGGTCCGCGCAGCGAAGAAGGCGGGGCAGATCCCCAGCTACATGGGGGCGCGCATGCCGCTAACCACGCATCTCGCCGATCGGGTACGCGGCCTGCTGACCGATCGGGCCGGCTGGGCACGCATGCCCGACGATGTGCGCGAATGGCTGGAAATGCAGGATTGGCGCAGCTGCATGCCCGGCCCCGACTCGCTGCTGGTCGAAAGCTTTCCCCATGCCGGGCGCGCCTACAGCGTATTCTACACTTTTGAAGGGTGGAACGCGAACCAGTCGCTCGGCATGCTGATCACCCGCCGCATGGAGCATGCCGGACTTTCCCCGCTGGGCTTTGTCGCCAACGACTATGCTCTGGCCGTCTGGGGCTTGCGGGCGGCGCCCGATCCGGGCGCCTTGCTGTCGCCAACGGTCCTTGCCGACGAATTCGACGACTGGGTGCAAAACTCCTATCTGCTTCGGCGCGCGTTCCGCGAGGTGGCGGTGATCTCCGGACTGGTCGAGCGCCAGCACCCCGGCCAACGCAAATCCGGTCGGCAAGTGACCTTTTCGACCGATCTGATCTATGATGTCCTGCGCAAATACGAACCGGGACACTTGTTGATCGAGGCAGCCTGGGCCGATGCCCGGGCGCGCCTGACCGATCTGGGGCGACTCGCCGCCTTGCTTGAACGAGCCGCGCGCCAACTGGTCCATGTCGAGCTTCACCGGGTCAGTCCGTTGGCGGTGCCGGTGCTGGTGATGATCGGGCGTGAAAGCCTGCCGCTCGGTGCGGCGGATGAAGACCTGCTGATCGAGGCGGAAAGCCTTGGCGCGATGGCCATGCAGCCCGACCCGCCCGATCTTCCCCCACCCGATCTCCCATAGCAAAAGGGGGGGAACGGCACGCGGCCATTCCCCCCTTTCAGGCGTTTCCGCCGGACCGCTGTGCGTTGTTACACGCACCGGCGATCACTGTTTCGACTTGGGCGCTGTTACTGTGCCTTGCCGAACGTGGCGTAGTTTTCGTTACCCACGAACCCGAACTTGGTCACCTTGGAATCGGTGATGATCTTGAGGATCTCGTTCGCGATCTCATAGTTGGCATAAGCCTCGGGCTGGAACTGAAGTTCCGGCTCGACGGGCAGCGCCTTGGTCGCCTGAAGCAGCGAGACGAGGTTGCCCTGAGTGATCGGCGAACCATTCCACAAAATCGTGTTGGTTGCCATCAACACCAGCTTGTTCTTCACCGGGTTGATGATCGGGTTGTTGGTCGGGGGCGTCGCCTGAGGCAGGTTGACGCTCACCGAGTGGGTGGCCACGGGGATGGTGATGATGAACATGATGAGGAGAACGAGCATGACGTCGATCAACGGCGTCGTGTTCATTTCCATCATCGGCGAGCCATCGTCCTTGCCGCCGCTCATTGCCATGGGTGGTACTCCTTGATCCCTGGATCCCGCTGAGGCGATCCGATGGTGGTCAGGTCATCAGGCGCTATGGCCTTCAGCCTTAACCGTTCGGATCGACCGGGGTCGAGATGAAGCCGACCTTGGGATAACCCGCAGCCTGCACGTTATAGATGGCCCCCGCGATGCACTTCCACGGAACGTGGACATCGCCGCGGATATGGACTTCGGGAACTTTTTCCGGGTCCATGTTGGCCGCGCCGCCTTCGCGCTTCACGATCGCATCAAGCCGCTCGAACGCTTGCTTGTAGAGTTCGCTGTTATCGACCGGCGTGGTGTTGTTGATATAGACGCGGCACTCGCCGGTCGGCGAAGAGCCGAGGTAGCCCGGCTGATTGGGGCTGCGACCGGCAGTATCGGTCGAAACCACCGCAAGCAGAAGATTTTCCACTTTGTCCTGGGTCTCTTCAGACTTGAGGACGGGAACTTTCAGCTTTTCGACGGTCTGGATCGCCACCGGCACCGCAATGAGGAAGATGATCAGCAGCACGAGCATCACGTCCACGAGCGGCGTGGTATTGATGTCCGACATCGGGCGTTCTTCGCCGCCGCCGCCTACAGACATTGCCATTGGTTAAATCCTATCCGAGTTGCCCCGCGTGAAACAAGGAGGATGGTCCGTTGCACCCCACGCGCGTTTCCGGACAGGGTCGACCCGACAGGGCCGACCCCGGTGTAGAAACTTACTTCTTCGGCGCAGCAGCCGGGGCAGCCGGCTTGGCAGCGGGGGCAGCCGGGAGAACCGGCTTCACCGCACCGTGCGACGCAATGTTGGCGAGCACGTCGGTGCTGAACCCGGTCAGCAGCTCGGCGATACGCTTGTTGCGCGCCTGCAGGAAGTTGTAGGCAAGAACGGCGGGAACCGCGACGAGCAGACCGAGCGCGGTCATGATCAGCGCTTCACCGACCGGCCCTGCGACCTTGTCGATCGAGGCCGAACCGGCAAGACCGATGGCGATCAGGGCGCGATAGATGCCGACCACGGTCCCGAACAGGCCGATGAACGGCGAAGTCGCACCGACGGTCGCAAGGAACGGCAGGCCGCCGGCAAGCTTCGCGTTGATCGAAGCTTCCGAACGGGCAAGCGAACCGTGCAGCCAGTCGTGCGCTTCGGTCTGGTCGACCAGCTTGGTGGTCTGGTCTTCAGCCAGGATGCCGTCGTCGACGATCTGGCGCCAGGCGCTGTTCTTGTCGAGCTTCGAGACGCCTTCCTTGAGCGAAGGGGCGCGCCAGAAAGCGGCAATCGCCTTGTACTGGCCAGTGACCTTCGTCTGTTCGTAGAACTTGGTGAACAGGATGAAGAACGAGCCGAACGACATGATGCCAAGGATTGTCACGGTCGCGTAGGAAATGAAACCGCCGGCCTGAAGAGCTTCGACGAAGCCGAACTTGTTCTGCGGCGCAGCACCGGTCGCGGCCGCAGCGAGCGTCTGAATGAGCATTCCGATCTTCCTCTACAAGAATTCAATATGAAGGGTAATAATCTGGGCGATAGCGAGACTTCACGTCTCAGATAGGCTGGGCCCGGCAGGGCCGAAGGGGACCGCACGCAAGGTGCGCGATCAATCCTTCGGAATCTGCCAGCGGACCGAACTGGTATAGCTGCCCGTGGTCGGGTTTCCATCACCATCCGAGGCCGGAGTGAAGCGCGCGCGGCGCCGCATCAGGTCGCAGGTTGTCTTGTCCAGCTCAGCGCTGCCGCTGGACTTGGTGATTTCGCAGTTCGCGACTTTCCCGTCGGTGCCAACGCTCAGGTGGAAGCCGGTAACGCCTTCCTGGCCAAGCTGCAGAGCACGCGTTGGGTAATCGTTATCCGAAGCCCATTCGCCCGGACGTCCCTTCGGAGCAGCCCCCTTCGGCGTAAAGCGCGGAGGCGGCGGCGCAGGCGGCGCAGGCACAGCGACAGCAGGCGGCGGCGCCGGAGTCGGCGGCGGCGGTGTCGTCACGGTCTGAATCGCAGGCGCCGGGGCGTTAAACGAAATAGGTGGAGGCGGCGCCACAATCGGCGGAGGCGGAGGTGTATCCGTCTTCGGCGGCGGTGGCGGCGGCGGTGGCGGTTTATCCGGGTCAATCTTGACCGCGGTTGTCACCTCCTTGATCTTCTTGAAGGCCGAGTACGCAAGGCCAGTGACCAGCGCGTAGCCGACAACAACATGAAGAAGAGCAACGATGATGAGCGCGGTGATCTTGTTACCGCTCATCTGTTGGTCAGCGTAAGCCATTCAGCT
>Ga0302202_10000405_pt1 | contig 56829 bp, 55 predicted proteins | sample II_Bog_N3_3_FD_194579 | JGI IMG/M metagenome (GOLD analysis project Ga0302202, IMG submission 194579) | Peat permafrost microbial communities from Stordalen Mire near Abisko, Sweden - II_Bog_N3_3 | ecosystem: Environmental > Terrestrial > Soil > Wetlands > Peat | place: Sweden: Abisko... | reverse complement strand
AGGTGGGCACCGGATGCACGCGAACGCCTGGAAACCGCCGCCCTGGACCTCTTTGCCGAGAAGGGGTACGAGCAGACGACCGTCGCGCAGATCACAAATCGCGCCGGCCTCAATCGCGCGACATTCTTTCGGCACTTCGCCGATAAGCGGGAGGTGCTCTTCGGAGGCGAAGACAGGCTGGCCGCGCTCTTCAGCGAGGGTATTCGCAGTTCCTCACCGGGGGCCTCGCTGATCGAGTGCCTCGAATCCGCGATTGCCGGTGCGGGGCGCGCGATGACACCACAGCAGCGGGCGAAGGTTTTGCAGCGCGCACACGTTGTCGCGGCCAACGTCGAAGTGCAGGAACGCGGCCTGCTCAAGCACGCGCGGACTGCCGCGTCGATCCGCACGGCCCTGGAGGAGCGAGGCCTGGACGTTCTGGGCGCCAGACTCGGGGCAGAGCTCATCCTTCTTGCCTTCAGCGTGGCAGTCGAACGCTGGATGGCAGGGAGCCCGGACGAACCGTTTCCTGGCTACGCCGCTGCGGCGCTGGACGAGGTTCGCGTGCGCGCGGCAGCGTTTGAGACCTCGCGCCTTTCAGCCTGACCCACCTCGGCCGGACACTGGGATTCAGCGGGGGCACCGCTGGGCGTCAGCTTGGTCTGAAGTCCCTCGGCTCACCGATGATTGCGCAAAGGTAACATGTATGATCTACTAGGTATGCTCGCCAGCCGGCGGCAAGTCGTCAACGAAGTCGACCAGAACAGGACATCTCAATGGTTCTTTTGCACAGCAATCCGCGGAGGCCACAGCGCCTCTTTCGAGCCGCAGCCATCGTCACCGGCACCGTGCTCGTATCTCTTCTCGCCACCGCGTGTTCCGCCGGCAGTTCGACGACTTCGAGCGGCTCCTACGGGTTCACGGAGGCCAAGCAGGTCAAGAACAGTGCGATCACCGTCTGGGTGGATGCCACTCGTCTTCCCGCAGCCCAGGCTTTTGAGAAGGCCTACCCCAGCATAAAGATCAACGTCGTCACCTACGACGGAGCCGCTAACGGATCAAACAGTTTCAAGACCAAGATGCAGCTGTTCGACCAGGCGAAGAAGGGGTGGCCGGATGTCGTCTGGTCGACCCAGGACAACGATTCTTCCTGGGCAAGCCAGGCATCCGGTGGCACCCAGCCGTTCGCGGCGGTTCTGAACAGCGGGCTCGTACCCTCAGCGACGCTTGCCAACTTTGCCAAGGGCGCGCTCGACCCCTGCACGGTCAACGGCAAGGTGTACTGCCTGCGCAACGACCTCGCGCAGAACGTGCTCTGGTACAACAAGACGCTCATGGACCAGTTCGGCTATAAGGTGCCGACAACCTGGGAGCAGTACGAGGCGTTGGGTGCTGAGGTTGCAAAGCAACATCCTGGGTACATCATCGGTGCAGCCGGAGATGCCTGGACTCCAGAGATCTACATGTGGGCTAGCAAATGCCAGGCCAACGATGTGACCGGCATCCGCAGCGTCACAGTGAACACCACCTCGGCCAACTGCGTCCGGATGGCGAAACTGCTCGATGCGGGCATCGCCAACAAGTCCCTGACCACCGACAGCGTGTTCAGCCCGTCGTTCCTGACGGCATACACCGGCAAGGTCCTCATGATGCCCGGTCCGGCCTGGTACAGCGGAGCAATCTTCGACAGCAAGACGAGCCTCAACGTGCCTGCGGGCCAGATCGGAGCGGCGCCGCCGCTCGCCTGGTCCGGCGAGAGCGCTGTCACCGGTGACGTCGGTGGTGGAACGTGGTTCATCTCGAGCCACTCCGCCAACCTCGCCGCTGCCGAAAAGTTCGCCACCTTCGTCACCACGGCCGACGCCTACCAGGTCAAGCTCGCTCCAGGGCTCCCGGCCTACGCGCCGGCAGCCAAGAAGTGGGTGGCCCAGCAGGTTGCCAGCAAGTACTTCGTTGATGACCTGAGCGCTGTGACATCATCGGCAGCACAGATCTGGTCCGGATGGGGCTCGCCCTCGTTCAGCCAGGAGGCAATCTGGGCCAAGACGATCACTCCAGGTCTGACGGCCGGGCAGACAATTGAGAGCCTGCTACCCGCATGGGGAACGGCAATCAAGAACCAGGCTCAAGTGGATGGATACACGGTCAAGTAATTTGAAGTCATCTGCGCTCAGCGTCGAGCAGCCTGTCGGAGCCGGGACCACGCGTCCCGTGCTCCGGCAGGCTCTCCGCCGTAAAAATCACCTTGACGCCAACCACGGCAAAATGGGCTACGCGTTCGCGTCGCTGTACACGCTGCTGCTGGTCGCGTTCGGTATCGTTCCCACCCTTTACGCCATCTTTCTCGCGTTCACCTCGTCGAGCGGTTCCTTCGCCGGTGTGGCCAACTTCGTCCAGATCTTCCAGGATTACCGGTTCCTTCCCGACGTCGGACACGTCGCTGCCTTCCTGGCCATCTGGCTGGTCGGGCTGGTCATCTTTGTGGTCCTGCTCGCCCTTATCGTCCACGGCATCCGTGCGCGCTGGTTGAGCGGCACCGCCCGGTTCCTGTTCTACATTCCTGGCGCGCTTGCCGGAGCATCGAGCGTCATGCTCTGGTTGTTCGTGCTCGACCCCGCGGTGAGCCCGGTCAGTTTCCTGCTGAGGGCGATGGGTCTGCAGACCCTCGTGCAGACCATCAGCCCCCAGCATCTTCCGATTGTGTTCGCCGTTATTGCCTTCTGGACGGGCGCCGGCGGATGGATCGTCATCATGTACGGCGCGCTCAACAACATCAGTACAGAGATCATGGAGGCGGCCCGGATTGACGGCGCCAACGCCGTCCAGATCGCTTTCAGCATCCAGCTGCCCATGATGCGCAAGTGGATCGCCTACATGGGAATCATGTCCCTGGCTGCTGGGACCCAGTTGTTTGTTGAACCGCAACTGCTTTCCCAAGCCAGCAATGCCGTCGTGGGTAATGACTATTCACTGAACCAGCTGGCGTACCTTTACGCCTTCCAGCAGAACAACTTCAACGGTTCGGCCGCGATCTCCATCGTGCTGCTCGTGGCCGCTCTCGCCCTGTCCGCCGTCTTCGTCGCTCGCGGCGGACTGTTCGAAAGAGACTGATCGTGACCGCACTCACCGAACGCGGGTCACGTCGCGCGGGGCTAAGCCAAGGAGCGGTCTCGCGCGCGACTGGCCGAACCTTCGTCGGTCTCGTCCTCGTGGTATTCGCGCTCTTCTTCATCATCCCGATCGTCTGGCTGCTTTTCGCTACCACCAAAACGGAACAACAGCTCGTGGGGACAAACCCGTTCTCCCTCGGCAGCTTCCAGGGGCTGGCCGCAAACTGGAACTCGCTGGTGGGCTTCCAGAGCGGTGCGATCGCGACCTGGCTGGGCAATTCGGCGTTCTATGCGGTTGCTGCCCTCGTGCTCACCCTCGTCGTCAGCATCCCGGCCGGCTACGCGCTGGCGCTCACCGAGTTCAGGCTGCGCCGCCTCCTGCTCGTCGTGACGCTTGTGGTCATGCTGATCCCGAACACCGCGCTGGTGCTGCCGATCTTCCTTGAGATCAACGTCGTCGGCCTCATCGGATCCCCGCTGTCCGTGATCCTTCCGTTCTCGTTCTTTCCGTTCGGCGTCTACCTGGCCTACATCTACTTCAGTACCTCGATCCCGAGGGACCTCCTTGCGGCGGCGCGGATTGATGGATGCTCGGAGTTCGGGGTCTTTGCACGCATCGCCTTGCCGCTGGCGGCGCCGGTCGTTGCGCTGGTTGCCTTCTTCAGCTTCGTGCAGAACTGGAACAACTACTTCCTGCCCTTCGTGATGCTTCCCTCAAGCAGCCAGTACCCGATGCAGGTCGGCCTCACCTCGCTGCTCGCCTCCACCCCGGCGTTCAACCCCAGTGCACTCGGCACGTCACCGATTCAGCTACCGGCCCTGGCCCTGGCAACGCTGGTTTCTGTTGCCCCGGTGATCATCGTGTTCCTGTTCTCGCAACGCTTTCTTGTGACCGGGATGACCGCAGGAAGCACAAAGGAGTGATGCGGCGCGGGTACGAGCGCGACGCCCCCAGCGCCAGAGTGACGCTCGGCGAGGCGGCCGCGCGAGAGCCGCTTATTCCTTGCGGTGAGTAGGAAGCCGTCGGCGCTGCCACGCAACCCGAATGTGTTCGCGCATCGCGTTCTCGGCAGCAATCGCGTCGCCGCGCTCGATAGCGCGCAGCACGCGCGCGTGCTCGTCCAGGGTCAGCGCGATGGCTTCGTCGCTCGTCGCACCCACGAATCGCGGGTTCTCCCGTGCGCGGGTGTACAAGATTTTGGTGATGTTCTGGGCCAGCCGGTTGCGGGAGACCTCCATGACGATCATGTGGAAGTCCTGGTCCGCTTGCCCGAAGCGATTGTCGCGCATCGTCTCATGCATATTTTCGAGCGCCGCGCGAAGCTCGACCAGTTCTTCTTCACTGCGCAGGTTCGCGGCCTCCGCAGCCATCGATCCCTCCAGGGAGCCGCGAACCACAGCAAGCTCGTCGAGGATTCCTACGGAGTCGTCGTTTTCGACCAGCGCGGAGAGCACGACCGGGTCGAGCACGTTCCATGAGCCAGAGGGCAATACCTCCGTTCCCCGGCCCTGCGCGATATTCACCAGTCCCTTTTCTTCAATGCGCTTCACTGATTCGCGGATGACGGTGCGGCTAACGCCGAAGGTCTGGCTGAGGACGCTTTCCGGTGGCAGGCTCTGCCCGGGGCCAACCTCTCCTGTGACGATCGCCGTCACAAGATCGTGCACGACCGCGACACCGAGCCGGGCTGCGGGCAGGCGTGGTTGCGCTGCACCCAGGATCGTCTGCGGCTGGCTCATTCGGCCAGTTTAGCGAGATGGAGCGTTCCGTCCACGCGGCGCGGTATGCCGTCATAATTGTCGCGAAGTTCGTCGGGAAGCAGCCCGGCTGGCGCGTTCTGCCAGGCCACCGGGCGCAGGAACCGACGAATGGCGGTGATCCCGACCGATGTGTGAAGTGTGTTGGTCGCCGGCCATGGCCCGCCGTGGTGCTGCGCCCACGACACTCGAACCCCGGTGGGGTACCCGTTGAAGACGACCCGTCCCGAGAGGTCCTCCAGTTGTTGTACCAGTTCGGCGATGCCGGCAGTCTCATCGGGTTCGCTGTGGATGGTCGTCGTCAGCGAATCAGGCACCGCCCGCAGGGCAACCCGTACCTGGTCGAGGTCGTCATAGCGGGCGATGACGATCAGTGGCCCGAACGCCTCCTCGGTCACCGCCGCTGTGACGTCGCGAGCATCGATCTGGAGTACTGCCGCCGTGCTGGTGAAGCCCTCGTCGCCGGGATGCGACTCGACCAGCACTCGGGCACGGCCCTCGTCGATGAGTCGTTGCCGGATCTCGCCAAACGCCGCATGGATCCGCGAGTTGAGCAGTGGCTGTGGGGGGACATCCGCCGCGGCGGCGACAACTGCTTCAACAAACGTGTCCGCCGACCGCGGGACGAACGCGATGCCCGGCTTTGTGCAGAGCTGGCCGGCGGAGCCTGTGAAAGAGAGAGTGAGGTCCCGTGCGATGTCGCCGCCGCGTGCGTCGATGGCGGCCTGGGTTATGACCAGGGGGTTCACGCTACTCAGTTCCCCATAGAAGGGGATCGGTCGATCGCGTCGTTCGATAATCTCGAGCAGGATGCGCCCGGTCCCGAGCGAGCCCGTGAAGCCGACCGCGGTGATCCTCGGGTCGGCGACGAGGGTCGCACCCGCTTCCTGACCGTAGACGATGCCGAGAGTACCGTCGGGTGCGCCGTAGCTCCGAGCGGCGCCGTGGAGCGCTTCGAACGACGCCTGCGAGGTCAGCGGATGCGACCCGTGAGCCTTGACTATGACGGGGTTTCCCGCTGCGAGCGCCGACGCAGTATCTCCGCCTGCCACCGAGAACGCGAACGGGAAGTTGCTGGAACCGAATACGGCAACCGGCCCGATCGGAACGAGCATCCGACGAATGTCCGGGCCGGGGCCCATGGGCGTCGCTGCCGCATGGTCGATGATCGCCTCGAGGTAACTCCCCTCATCCACGGCATCGGCGAACAATCTCAACTGGTATGCCGACCGAGTGAGCTCCCCGTCCAGCCGGGGCAGGGTGAGGCCCGTCTCCGCGGCCGCGGTCGAGGCCAGGTTGGCGCGGTCGGCTTCGAGACCATCGGCGAGCGCACGCAGCAGCCCGGCTCGCCAGGTGCGGGGGTGACGTCGCAGCGCGGCGAATGCGGCCGATGCGGCTTCCGCGATCGCCCCGACTCCCTCATCCGTAGTCGGGACGATACCGGAATCGGCGGTCGTACCGGTCGCCGGGTTGGTGGTCGTGACGGCGGTCATGCTGGCACCGTCGTTCCCAGCAGGCCACGTGCAGAGAGATTGGTCATCAGCGCGTGCACTCCGTAATCCCAGGGTTCGAGTGTTTCGGTGTGCTTGACCCGATTGACCAGTGTCCCGAGCCGCGGCGACGCGATGCGAACGATGTCGTCAATGTGGTGGGTGAATCCGTGGCCCGGCTGGTCGCGATCCGTCGTTGGAGCGAACATCGTCCCGAGGTAGAGCGCGAGGCCGTCCGGGTACTGGTGCCGTACGCCCAGCGCCTGCCGAGCGAGGTCCGCGGGATCGCGACTAATTTGAGCGAGCGGCGACTCGGCATCCATGATGAACCCGTCGGTTCCCTCGACGTGCAGGGTGACCAGTTCGTTGCGCAGTGCGTCCAGGTCGAAGCTGTCATCGAACAGGCGGATGAACGGTCCCACCGAGGCGGAGGCGTTGTTGTCCTTTGCCTGTCCAAGGAGCAGTGCGGAGCGTCCCTCGATGTCCCGGAGGTTCACATCATTGCCGAGTGTCGCACCGACGATGCGCCCGGTCGAGTCGATCAGGAGCACCACTTCTGGTTCGGGGTTGTTCCAGTGCGAGTCAGACCTGATGCCTACGTCAATTGCCGTTCCGACGGTCGCGAGCACCGGTGCCTTGGTGAAGATCTCTGCATCCGGCCCGATTCCGACCTCCAGGTACTGACTCCAGAGCCCCTCCGCGATGAGCACGTCTTTGAGTCGCATCGCCTCAGGCGACCCGGGAATCAAGCCCTGGAGGTCGCCTCCGAGGGCGGCGAGGACGCTCGTGCGGATGTTCTCGGCCGCATCCGCTTCGCCGCGGGCGCGCTCCTCGATCATGCGCTCGAGTATGGACACCGGGAACGTCACCCCTGCCGCCTTCACAACCTGCAGGTCGATGGGGGAGAGGAGCCAGGGTTTCGTTGCGTTGCGCACGTCTGCGGCCGTGTTCGCGAGAAGCGCGTCAACGCTTCCCAAACTCGGTCCCTTCGCCGCAGCGACCGCTGCGGCAGGGTCGGCGGACTCCGTCACATCTCGCATTGTCGCGAAGGTGGCACTCACATCGAATGCCTCGCCGTCGCGCACAGTGACGACACTGGGACCACCCGCGGCGGCGTCCCACACCCGTCCGACCAGCGTTGCCGCCGTGCCGTCGATCGGAAGAGTCGTGGCCGCGTTCCCTGTCCAGTCAGTCATGATGCTCCCTAGCGCCGGTGGAAGATGCCGGGCCGTTTTTCGGCGAAGGCCGCTCGTCCTTCGTTCGCGTCTTCCGTAGCGAACGTTATGGCCTGGAGTTCGCGCTCGTAGGCCATAGCGCCGGCAAGCGGGAGGTTGTACGCGGCCGCCAGGTTGGCCTTCGCTGTTTCTGCCGCTATGGGCGGCCTGCTGGCGATCGTAGCCGCAAGATTCAGGGCGCGCGACAGCAGTGCCTGCGGCTCTACGACCTCGCTGACGAGGCCCCAGGTGAGTGCCTGCTGCGCGTCGATCGGGTCACCGGTCATCGTCATGAGCGCCGTGTTGCTCGCCCCGATCGAGTTGGCGAGCAGAGCCGTCATACCCCCACCGCCGATCCACCCCAGCTTGATCTCGGGCGCGGCGAACGATGCGGTGGTCGAGGCGATGCGGATGTCGCAGGTTAGCGCGGTTTCGAGGCCACCACCGAACGCGTATCCGTTGATCGCAGCGATGACCGGCTTGTGAAGCTCGCGAAGGGCATCGCAGTAGTCGCGCCGGTTGCGGAAGTCCCACGGGGTGGCATACGAATCGAGAGTGTGGATGTCGCTCCCGGCGCAGAAGGAGCGCGTGCCGGCACCGGTCAGCACGACCGCGCGCACGTCGTCGGAGTCGTTTGCCCAGTGTGCAAAGCTCTCGAGCGCCGCCGACATCGGCGGTGTCACCGAGTTCAGCTTCTCGGGCCGGTTGATGGTGACAAGGGCAACGGTGCCGTCCGTGCTTACCGTGACCTCGTCGATGCCCGGGACGAATACGGTCATGCGCGCGCTCCTTCGTATGCTCGTGCGAGGGCCCCGACTGTGCGGGCGTCGGGCAGGCCCTCGCGGATGATGGCCGATGCCTCGGACTGGAAGCGGATGTAGCCGGGAAAGCGAGGCCTCACCCAGGCGTGTTCGATGGTGTCGAGCGTCGCGGAGTAGAAGCCGCCGGCAGCGGTATCGACCGCCGGGTCGGTCCAGGCCGACCGCGCGCTCGGTTGGCCCGCATGGGCGGGAATGAATCCGACCTGTGCGTCATCAGACATCAGCCATCTGAGGTGTTCGAGTAACTGCGGAGAGGGTGCCGCACGGCGGGTGATGGCGATTCCCGTTCCGCCGATCGTTGATCCGATCTTCTCGCCGCGCGGCGGCGCTCCGAACGAGACCCGTGGCGAGTAGGTGACGTAGCCATAAACCAGGGGGACGTACGCCAGCTCATCGGTCGTCGCCATTAGTTCAAGCAGCCCGATCGGGTTGAGCGTCGCGGTCACGGCCGGTGCGCGGCCGGCCAGCCCGGCAAGAATTTCGAGCGCGTCACCGGCGATTTCAGGATCAAAGAATTCATCGCCGAGGTCGCCGCCCAGCGAGATGGCGATCGAGCAGAACGAGAGGAACGCATGCGGGCCGGCGAGGCTCGGAGCGACGCGAGCGTCGACGTCCAAGGCGGCGGCCCAGGTGACCGGCGCGACCGGCAGCAGGTCCGCTCGCCGGGCGGAGACCTGCGTCGCGGCGTCGAGCGGAAGCGCCCACGTACTTCCGCCGAGCTGGTAGGAGCGTGCGCTAGCACCTACGGCAGCGGCAGACCACCGGCCCAGCTCTGTCGTGGTGAAAAATTCGTCCCATGGGCGCAGGCATCCGGCTGCGATCGCGTCACCCAGGTGCGGATGATCGAGAACAACCAGGTCGTAGCGCGCCGCCAGCTCATCGATCGGGGTCGACTCGAATCCCTCGAGCGGATGCACGTCCCACGACAGGCCATCAAACGCTGCCGCCTGCAGGGCGTCCCGCCCGCGCGGATGATCCCACGTCAGCCCACGGAAACCGGTCATTCGGCCGCGACCGCACCGGACTCGATCAACTCGGAAATGCGCTCGGGTGACAAACCGAGTTCTGTGAGCACCTCGCGACTGTGCTCGCCGACGAGCGGGGCGCCGCGATCGACGCGCGGCGGGGTGGCGGAGAACCGGTACGGGAAACCCGGAGTCTTGATGTGGCCCTCGGTAGGATGGTCGTACTCGATGAACGTGCCGTTGTGAGCGATCTGCGGATCATCCACGAGGTCCTGGTAGCTGTAGACCGGGCCGGCCCAGATGCCCGCGGCCAGCAGTTGCTCCAGCCAGACACGGGTGGTGTTCGTGCGCAGGCGTGCCTCGGTCTTGGCATACAGCTCATCGCGCCGGGTCCAGCCATCGACTTCGGGAACCATCCCGGCAAAGCTCGGCTCGCCAACGACGGCGCCAAGGGTTTCCAGGTCCGCGAAGCCCAGCGCGAGATAGCCGTCGCTGGTGGCGAAGATGCCGTAGGGGGCCCTGATGTAGACGTGGGCGTTCGGCTGCTCGCCGCGCTCCTGCGGGATCCCGCCGACGGTGAACACCGATAGCTCCTGCATCTGAAGTGTGGTGAGGGCATCCAGCATGTTCACGGTGACGAGCTGCCCTTCACCGGTGCGCTCGCGGTGCAGCAGGGCTGCGAGCACCCCCTCAAAAGCGGTGGACGCCGTGACCGCGTCTGCAAGGTATTGCCCGGCTGGCGTCGGAGGCTCACCCCTGCGCCCGGCCGACAGCATCGCACCGGACATCGCCTGGAGCAGGAGGTCCTGTCCCGGACGATCCTGGTATGGCCCGTCTTCCCCGTATCCGGATATTGACACGTAAACGATCGCGGGGTTGATGGCTCGCAACGATTCGTAGTCGAGTCCGAGTCGGGCAGCAACGCCGGGCCGATAATTCTGCAGGAACACGTCGGCCGTCGCGACGAGACCCTTCATCACCGTCTGGCCATCGCCGGACTTGAGGTCGATCGCGAGGGAACGCTTGTTGCGGTTGAGTGACAGGAACGAGACGTTGATCCTGTTGCCGTTCGCGCCACCCGCGGAGGCGAAGCGCTGCCACTCCCCGCCTGTCGGTTCCACCTTGATCACATCGGCGCCGAGGTCGCCGAGCCGTTGCGCCGCGAACGGGCCGGCCATTGCGATGGTGCAGTCGATCACGCGATACCCGGTGAGTACTCCGCGGGGACTTGGCACAGGACTTCCTTCAGTCATGGACGGGCACCTCGATGCCGCCGGCGGCAGACGAGAGCAGGAGGGCCTCGATCAGCTCAACCGATCGGGCCGCGACGTCGCCCGTGCTGTTGTTGTGGGTACTCTCTCCGGTGATGAGCTCGATGAATCGCACGGGCGGCACAAGGCACTCGTAGTCGCCCTCGCCCGGCGCAACGGGGACATCGATGCGCTGGCCGTCGTAGCGGCTGAGCGAGACCCGCTCCCGCTCGGTGTCGATCATGAGCACGCCTTCGGTTCCGAAGATTCGAAGATCGACCTGGTATTTGTCACCGTCTGCCAGGGTGGCCGCGCCCGACAGTGTTCCGAGTGCGCCGCCGTCGAACCTTACGACCGCGGCATCGAAGAGGTCGACGCCGGAGCCCCCGTTTGCGACGCGACCCGCGACGGTCGCGGCGCGCAGCCCGGTCAGCCAGAACAACAGCGCAGAGGAGTGGGTCACCTGGCCGTGGGCGTAGCCGCCGCCGTGCCTGGGGTCCGCCCAGGTGGTCCATTGGGGTGCGGTATCCGAGTCCCACCTCTCGAGCATGTGCGTTGGATCTCCGCCAAAAAGGCCCCGCGTCGGCGACGCCATGGTGCAGATCGCGAATTGGATCTCGCCCACCAGCCCGGCGTCCAGGATCCGTTTCGCCTCCTCGGTGAAGGGCTTGTAGTTCCAGCCATATGGCACAAGGAGGTGGGTGCCCGCGCGGGTGGCCGCGTCGACCAGCGCCCAGGCCTGGTTGGCTCGAAGCGTCATCGGCTTCTCGCACAGCACGTGCATGCCGCGATCGAACGCTTTCATCGCGATGTCGTAGTGAAGGTCATGAGGCGTGGTAATCACGACGGCGTCGAGGCCCGCGTCGAGGAGTTGGTCGACGTCAGATGTCGCCATTCCGAAGCCGAACTTCTCGCGAATCGCATCGAGCTCGGGACCGAGACCGCAGACGCCGACCAGTTCGACGTCGTCACGCCCGGCGAGCAGCGGGAAATGATTGCTTGTGGCCCACCATCCCGCACCGACTGCGCCCACCCGAACCCGCGTCATGCGGACACCCAGCGCCAGGTGCGCCGCCCGTCGTCGCGGGCAGCCGGGTCGACCAGCCCGCGTTCGACCATCCGCTCGAGGTTCCCTGTCACAGGGAAGATGAGGTACTCGGCGGCGGTAGCCGACCAGGAGCCAACCGTGCCGGCAATTCGGCCGATGAGCTCGAGGCTGGTGAGCGGGGCTGCGGCCTCACGAAGCGCTGACTCGATTGCCGAATCGAGCCGGTAGGTATAGGCCTCGGAGACGTCAAGAAAGGTTGTCACCTCTTCGGCCTCATACACCGGATAGTGGGCGGTGAGGAGAAGGGTGGGGCGGAGGCTTCGGAACATCTCGATGCTCGCCAGGTAGGGGTCGGTGTCGCGATAGGTCGGCGGAAACGCCTGCGCGCCGGCCGCGGTGGGCACTGTCTCCCCGAGCGCCGCGTCGGCGATCAGCAGCGCGGAGTTGCGCTCGTCCCAGAGCGCAAGGTGCCCGCGGCTGTGCCCGGGGGTGTGGAGAACCCGGATGGCCCTGTCGCCGAGGTCGAACTCTTCGCCGCCGACCAGGGCTCGAGTGATCGGCGCAACCCGCGTCGATGCTCGGATGTGAGCTGTGGTTTCCGGAGGGTCGTCGAACCCGTCGGCCTCGCGGAATTCGCCGTATCGCTCGGCAATCAGTGCGTCGAGGTTTTCGGCGAGCCTGACATCACCGGCGCCAGCCATGAGCTCGACGTGCGGAGCTGCGGCGACCAGCGCGGCGTTCCCGCCCGTGTGATCGAAGTCACAGTGCGAACTGATCACCCAGCGAAGCTCAGCCAGCTCGAAATGGATGTCGTCGAGGTAGGGCAGCAGAGTCTGGTGGATGCTGTCGTTGACACCGGTGTCGAACAGCAGGCCACCAGAGGGCCCGGTGAGCAGGTACATCGCGATGAAACGATCGCCGAGAGGGGCCTGGATGCGGTGCAGCCCGGGGCGCAACTGCATTCAGCGACCTGCTTCAGTCGGCCCGTGCTCGGCCACCAGTCGAAGTCCCGCACGATCCGGCCGGATGTGTGGACCATCGGGGGCCATCCATGAGGCGGGTCGCTGGTTGGCGAGAATCGCTTGCTCATCGATTTCCACCCCGGTGCCCGGCTTGTCGCCCAGCACGATCAGGCCGTCGGAGTAGGTCTCGTCGATGGTCACGCCAAACGGTGCGCCCAGGTCTTGTACTTCCGCCGAAAGATGGTTCGAGATGGCCGCGGCGGCGTGTGCGACCCCGGGATTTGCGGTGAGCCCGACCGGACTCACCGGGAGGTCGCGGGAATGCGCCGCCACTGCGACTCGCATGAAATGAGTTATTCCCCAGACGGCGCCAGCCTGCACGACGTCAACGGCACCCCTGTCGAAGAGCGGAAGGTACTGGTCAAGGCCGGTGAGATTTTCACCGGTCGCTACCCCTGCTCTGATCGACCGGGTGAGCCGCGCGTGCCCGGCGGCATCCCAGCGGCGAAGCGGCTCCTCGATCCAGGTGAGATCAAGGGAATCTTCAATGGTGGAGATGTATCGAACCGCTTGTTTGAGGTTCCACGATTCATTGGCGTCAAGCATCAGGGCAGGGTGGCCGGTGTTGCGGCTGAGTTGATCAGCGATGATTCCGAGGCGTCGGATGTCTGCTGTCGTGTCACGGCCCCCCTTCAGCTTTCCGCTGGTGAATCCGTGATCGGCCATGTGCGAGTAGAACGTTGCAAGCTCCTCGTCGGTGAGCGCGATGTCGAGCCCCGAGGCGTAGCCCGGCACAACACGGTCGCGTGCACCAAGCAGTCGCCAGAGCGGCTCCCCGGCTGACTTTGCCTTCAGGTCCCAAAGCGCGGCGTCAAGGGTTCCGATGCCGCCGAAGGTCGAACCGGCGTGGCCTGCCTTGAACACGTAGGCGAGCATCCGGTCATAGAGGGCGGTAACCGCACGGGGATCTTCGCCCTCGATCGCGGGGAATACCTGGTCGATCCCCTGGTGGGAGCCTGTTCCAATTCCGGTGAGGCCTTCGTCGGTTTCGAGGATCACGATCGGCATCTCCGTGACGCCGGAGTCGATGAAGCCGTTCACATCCCCCACCGGTCGTCCCCAGTCCCGGTAGGTGCTGAGGCAGCGGTATCCCGTGATCTTCATATCGTCCTTGATGGTGGCGGTGGTTCGATGTCCAACGTGCAAACAGCATACATCATATGTTCTCGTTTGCGTAGCCAGGAAGGACGCGGGCAAACACTCATCGCGAGGAGGGATTCGACAAGCGGTGTCATCGTCTGCGAGTCGGCGCTGTGGGACGGAACAGCGATATGACGTATTATGAATATTGCATCGTATTCCACCGCTGACGCCCTCGATTCGCAATTCCAGGAGATCTCAATGCAGAGACGAACGCTCCCTCGCGGGCTGGCCGTCACGGAACTCGGATTTGGTGCAGCCCAACTCGGTAACCTCTACCGGGAGACCACCGATGCCGAGGCGCACGCCACTGTCGATGCGGCCTGGGATGCGGGTATCCGCTACTTTGACACCGCCCCGCACTACGGATTGGGCCTGTCGGAGCGACGTCTGGGTGCCGCCTTGGCTAGCCGAAAGCGCTCAGACTACGTCATATCCACCAAGGTGGGGCGCCTCCTGGTTCCGAGCCCGGAAACCTCGGATCGACTCGATGACGACGGGTTCATTGTGCCCGCCGCGTCGCGGCGGAAGTGGGACTTCAGCCGCGACGGAATACTGCGCTCGGTTGAGGGCAGCCTCGAGCGGCTCGGCATTGACCGGATCGACATCCTTTACCTGCACGACCCCGACAATCACTGGGAGAGCGCCTCGACCGATGGCGTCAACACGCTCATCGAACTTCGAGACCAGGGCGTAGTCGCAGCCATCGGTGCCGGAATGAACCAATCCGTGATGCTCACGGAGTTCGTGCGACGCTGCGATATCGACATTGTGATGCTCGCAGGGCGGTTCACCCTTCTCGAGCAGGGCGCCCTTGACGATCTGCTCCCACTCGCACGTGAACGGAACGTTGCCGTCGTGGCCGCGGCCGTTTATAACTCCGGACTACTGGGTTCGCCGCGCCCGGATGGCAACGCGCGCTACGACTACGGCCAGGCCCCAACCCAGCTCATCGCCCGAGCACACGCGATTGCTGACATCTGTGAACGGTATGGCGTGACTCTGCCTGATGTCGCAATCGCCTACCCACTGCGCAACCTCGCGGTCGTTTCAGTGGTGCTCGGGATGCGTACCTCCTCCCAGGTTGCGAGCAACCTCACCCGCTATGACGCGGAAATCCCCGAGGCTCTCTGGCTCGAGCTTCAGGGTGAGGGACTCATCCGGTGATCGTCGATGCGCACCAGCACACCTGGAATCTCGACCGCGCCCGGTACGACTGGCTTAACAGCGGACTCGCCCCCATCGACCGAACGATGGACCTGGCCGAGATTCTCCCGACCATGCATGAAGCCGGCGTCGGAGCGACCATTCTCGTGCAGTCGGCCGACAACCCCGAAGACACGGCGAACATGATCGGGGTCGCAGACGCGCACCCCGAAGTCGTGGGAATCGTCGCATGGGTTCCCCTTGACGAACCGCAGCGCGCGGACGACATGCTCGAGCGGCTGGGCAAGGACCGCCGCATCGTGGGAGTGCGAAACCTCCTTCACACCCGGCAGGACCCGGCCTGGGTACGTCGATCCGAGGTAGACGCGGGACTCGGAGTACTGGAGTCACGGGGCGTCGCGCTCGACTATGTGACCGGCGACCCCGCTGCCCTCAACCACGTTCCGGACATCTCGGGTCGCCACCCTGGCCTCGCAATCGTGATCGACCACCTGGGCAAACCCCCCGTCGGCGGATCCCTCACCGAACGCAAGCGCTGGAGGGCTCTCCTGGCCGCTGCGGCAGAGAACCCGCGCGTCGTCGCCAAGATCTCCGGCCTCTACCCGTCGACGGGCGAGCTGGGCCACTGGACGATTGACCTGCTGCGTCCCTTCGTCAATGACGCGCTCGACATTTTCGGACCAAGCCGGCTCATGTTCGGAGGCGACTGGCCGATTTCCGAGCTAGCCGGGGGATATTCCCTGGTCTGGGAGAGCGTGAGCGAGCTTCTTGGCACGCTCCCATCAACCGATCGTGACGAAATACTGGGCGGCACCGCAGCCGCCTTTTACAAACTGGATGCCGCGCTGCTCGCAGCCGCCCGGCCGCCCGGAAAGGAAGACTCATGAAAATTGCCAGGCTCGGCGACCGCGGAGCGGAAATCCCCGTTGTGCAGCACGACGGGCGCAGCTTCGACCTGCGTGCGGTCACAGACCGAATCGACGGTACCTTCTTCGCCAGCGGAGGCGTGAGCAGGGCGAGGGCCGCGCTCGCCGCGGGCACCCTGCCTGTGCTTGACGGCGCTGGTTCATTGCGGATCGGCGCGCCGATCGACACTCCCACCAAGATCGTCTGCATCGGGCTCAACTACCGTGATCACGCCGCTGAGACCGGTGCAGCCGAGCCGTCCGAGCCCGTGGTCTTCATGAAAGACCCGTCGACCCTCGTCGGACCGTACGACGACGTGCTCATTCCTCGCGGCTCCCTGAAGACCGACTGGGAGGTCGAGTTGGGCGTCGTCATCGGTGAGCAGGCGCGGTACCTGCCCGACCCGGCCGCATCGGCAGGCGTTATCGCCGGATACGTTTTGTCCCACGACGTTTCTGAACGGGAGTTTCAGCTTGAGCGCGGCGGCCAATGGGACAAGGGCAAGAGCTGCGAGACCTTCAACCCGCTCGGTCCCGTGTTCGTCACCGCAGACTCGATCGCCCACCCGCAGGCGCTTGGCATGCGCACGACCGTCAACGGCATCCGGCGCCAGGGCGGGTCGTCCGCCACGATGATCTTCGACGTCAACTACCTCATCTGGTATCTGAGCAATTTCATGGTGCTTCAGCCCGGGGATCTCATCAACACCGGCACGCCCGCGGGCGTTGCCCTCGGGTTGCCCGATCACCCCTATCTCAGAGCCGGCGATATCGTCGAACTAGAGATCGACGGGCTCGGGATCGCTCGACAGAGGATGGTGCAGGCATGACTGGCGAATTCGACGGCCTCGTCGCCGTAGTCACGGGAGGCGCATCCGGGATCGGGCTTGCGACCGCCGGGCTCCTTGCGCAGCGAGGGGCGACGGTTGCCGTCTTCGACCTTCAGCACGACAACCTGCCGGCTGGCCTTCATCCGTATGTCGTCGATGTCACGAACCGGTCCTCGATCGACGCGGCGGTCGCTGCGGTGGCCACCGACCTCGGTCGCCTCGACATCCTGGTCAACAACGCGGGAATCAGCGCAGTGGGCACCGTAGAGGAAAACGACGACGCAACCTGGGCTCGTGTACTCGACGTCAACGTCACAGGCATGGCGCGGATGACCGCCGCGGCTCTGCCGTTGCTTCGCCGGTCGCCTTCCGCCGCCGTCGTCAATCTTTCGTCGATCGCAGCGCTCAACGGCCTGCCGCAGCGGGCCCTGTATGGAGCCTCTAAGGGCGCGGTCCTGGCGCTGACGTTCGCGATGGCGACCGATCATGTTCGTGAGGGAATCAGAGTCAACTGCGTTGCGCCTGGGACAGTTTCGACCCCGTTTGTCGACCGGCTGCTGCAGAATTTCGCGGACCCCATTGCGGAGCGCGCCGCAATGGACGCTCGACAGGCCATCGGAAGGATGATCACGCCCGACGAGGTCGCGGCCGCGATTGCCTACCTCGCCAGCCCTCTTTCCGGCTCGACGACCGGCACATCCCTTGAGGTGGACGGGGGTGTCACGCACCTCCGAACTCGCCCCATCGGGGACCTACTGAACGGCTAGTGCTGAACCTGGGCCAAGATGCGACTCGATTGTTGACCGAATGACCGGAAGCAGCTCAACAAGCTCGGCGAGCGGTCGGCGAAACTCCAGTCCGCTGATACTGACCGCACCCGAGGGAACAGCTGAACGATTCTGGTAAAGCGGAACCGCTACGCAGTTCACGCCGATCTCATTTTCCTGGTCGTCGGTCGCGTAGAGGAGCTCATGGGACTTGCGGATCTGCTCCCACAGCGCTTCGGAATCGATACAGGTGTTCGGGGTTCTTCGCTCGAGCGCATCCGATCCGATCCACTGGGTAAGTTCGGCGTGGGAGTTGAGGATGAAGCCCAGCAGGAGTTTCCCGACGGCGGTCGAGTACGCGGGATTCCGTCCGCCGATTGTCGAAGTGAGTCGTACGGCTCCCTGAAGCGGATCGACCTTCGATCGGTAGACGACGTGCTTGCCGTCGAGTACGGCGTAGTGGGCGGTCTCGCCGATCCTCTCTGCAAGCTCTTTCAACACAGGCTCGATTCGAGCTGTCTCCGAGCGACCGTCATAGTTCTGGAAAGCCAATCGCAGGTATTCATCGCCGAGGAGGTAGCGCCCACGCCCGATTTGATCCGCGAATCCGGCGCGCCGCAGCGACGCCAGAGCGCGGTGCACCGTCGGTTTCGGGCTCGAGAGTGTCGTCGCTAGCTCATCAAGGGTGATCCCGTCGGGATGCTGTCCCAGCTCAGCGAGTACCGCCAGTACCCGATCAGAGCCGACAATGCGTTCTTCAACGCCGTGCCTCGCATCCGGCTCTTCAGCGTTCCCGCTCACGGTCGCGCCTCGATGGGCCGTGGATCGACGTGAACCTTTGGCCCCGGGCCTGCTGAGACTCCTCGCACACCCTCAAGCCGGCTGGGAACATCCTCAAGCCGGATCACCTCTGCAACGATCTCGTCTGGCACCACGGCGCCGCTCGCGAAGGCACTGATTGCTCCGGCCAGCCCGGGCGATGCGGAGAGAATTCCGACGGCAGTGATGTCTTTCAGGGCGATGTCCCGCGAATCGATCGTGCTTGGCACCGACGAGAGCCCGATGAAGACCACGCGGCCGGCCGGCTTGGCGAGGCGTACGGCCAGCGCGGGACTGTAGGCCGCACTGGTCGCGTCGATGACAGCGTCGAACCGGCTGTCGGGCGACTCATGGAGCTCTGCAAGCGGCCGGGTGTTGGTGATACCCAGGCGCCGGGCGAGCTCAAGCGAACTTTCGCGAACACCGCCGAGGTGAACGTTCAGGCCAGCAGCACGCGCAAACTGCGCGGCCAAGAGCCCGATGGTTCCGGAGCCCAGCACGAGAACACTGCTGCCGCTTTCTAGCCCTGCCGCTCTCACGGCACGCAGGGAGTTGCCTCCTGGCTCAACCAGAGCTGCCGCAGTCACGGTGACACTATCGGGAATTTCATACGCGAAGCGGGTGGGGACCAGGACGCGCTCAGCGAGGGCACCCGGCCACCCGTCCCGGATGCCTATCTCGAATCGAGTGGGGCACACGTGGTGGTGGCCGGCGCGGCAGAACTCGCAATGACCACAGCCGATCATGGTGTCGCCGGTTACTCGCTTTCCCAGCCAGGCGCTGTCGTGCGCCGAGCCGACATCGACCACTCTGCCGGTCCACTCGTGGCCGATTCGCAGCGGAACATGGCTGACACCCTGGTCGAAATAGGCCATCTCCCCGGTATACAGTTCGACGTCCGTGCCGCAGATGCCCGCTCGTTCGACCTCTACGAGTAGTTGGCCGGGGCCCGGAATCGGCGAAGGGACGTCATCGATCTCGGCCCGCCTCGGCCCAGTGACAACGAGGGCGCGCATCAGGATGCCGCCCCAGTGAAGCGGATGCGGTTGTTGCCGGAGTCGTAGCCGGGGCGGGTCGCCTCCGTTGCCCAATACGGGGTCGTGGTGCTTCCGCCCCACAGTGATGCGGGGAGCCCGGTCGCATCCACATCAACGATGAAAAGTGCGCCAGAGAGATCGGCCGGAGCGGAGCCAAGCCCCTCCTTCGCGGTCGTGATCGCGAGCCGGTCACGGTGCTCCCCGACGAAACCGACGCAGGAGGGCTGGACCGACTCGACCTCGACCGATTCGAGGAACCGTCCGTCGGGGGTAAACCTTCGAACGCACCCACCGCCCCACTCAGCGACCCAGAGCATGCCGTCGGCATCGACGGTCATGCCATCGGGATATCCCGCGAAATCGCTGAGGATGACCTCCCATTCGCCCTCAAATCCTTCTGCAGAATAGGGGTGGGAGGCGACAGTTCGAGCGAGCGTATCAACGTGGTAGATGGTCGCGTCATCGGGCGACCAGGCGATGCCATTGGACAGCGTCAGCCCGTCGCGAAGCACCTCGACATCGCCGGATGGTGAGATGCGCAGGAGCAGCTCGTCAAAGCCAGGTTCGCTGAGCGCGAGCGTTCCCACGACAAGACGTCCCTGGGGGTCGACGCCAGCGTCGTTCAGTCGAACATTCACCCTGGCGCCAAGCAGGTCCGGCCCCAGGGAGACGTCTCCCGTGGGCGATATAGCGACGAGGCCACGTGCTCCCGCGACGACGAGTCCGCCATCGTGCGCCACCACCACGGCTCCGGTTGTCTGGCCGAGCGTCATCATTTGGTGGTCCTCGAGTGCAGCGTCGACCAGCCGCGCGGAATGTACCGTTCCGGCCACAATGTCTACCCACCGCATTCGCTGCGCGTGGTCATCCCAGAGGATGCCTTCAGCGAGCCTGTAGTCCGGCGGCGATAGGGGAACAGCCCGGCGATGAGTCACGACACGTGTGCTTCGGTCTCGCCAACCACCTGTGCCATAATTCAACATATTAGCCTTGCGTTCAGCCAGATGGAAAATAAGGAAATCACCGTGGATGACCTTCGCAGTTCGCACTGGTACTCGGGCGATGACCGAAACGCCTATATTCACCGAGCCTGGATGCGACGAGGCCTTCCCGACGACGCGCTGGGCGGGAGCAAGCCGCAAATCGCCATCGCGAACACCGCCTCCGATCTCACCCCGTGCAACATGCACCTCGACGAGGTCATGGAGTCTGTAAAGCAGGGCGTGTGGGAAGCGGGCGGGGTGCCATACAACCTTCCGGTCGTCTCGCTCGGTGAGACCCAGGTGAAGCCCACCGCGATGCTGTGGCGCAACATGGCTGCAATGGCCATGGAGGAGATGTTCCGCGCCAACCCGATCGACGGTCTCGTGCTGCTTGGCGGATGTGACAAGACCATCCCCGCGCTGCTGATGGCGGCTGCCTCGGTGAACCTTCCCGCGATCGTCGTGCCTGGCGGTCCGATGCTAACGGGCCACTTCCGCGGTGAAGCCCTCGGATGCGGTACCGACGTGTGGAGGCTGAGCGAGGAGGTGCGCGCCGGCACCATCACCAACGGGCAGTTCATGCAATCCGAGCAGGCGACCATCCGCTCCAAGGGCCACTGCAACACCATGGGCACCGCGTCAACAATGGCGGTCGTCGCCGAGGCGCTCGGAATGACGATCCCCGGTCTGGCAGGCACTCCGGCGCCGGATGCCCGGTTACTGGTCAAGTCTCACGAGACCGGCAGGCTGATCGTGGAGATGGTCGCTGGAGGCAGACGGCCCAGCGACATCATGACCAGGGAGTCGTTCCTCAACGCGATCATCGCCGTTGCCGCTGTTGGTGGTTCGACCAACTCCGTAATGCACCTGCTGGCCATCGCGGGCCGGCTCGGCATCGACCTCACGCTGGACGATTTCGACGCCGCCGGTGCGGGTGTCCCGGTAATGGCTAACCTGCAGCCCAGCGGGACTTACCTGATGGACGACCTGTTCCGCGCTGGCGGGGTGCTCGCACTGCTCTCCCAGATCAGTGACCTGTTCGACCCGAACCCGATAACGGTCACCGGAAGGCCGCTGGTCGACTATCTCGTCGACCGGCCGGTGTATGACGACACCGTCATCTTCCCGCGAGCGAAGCCCCTGATGGTGGACGCGGGAATCGCGGTGCTCCGGGGCAACCTGGCACCGCGCGGCGCCATCATCAAACCTTCCGCCGCTACCCCTGCGCTCCTGCAGCACACGGGTCCTGCGGTGGTGTTCGACAGCATCGAAGATATGCGCGACCATATCGATGACCCCGACCTCGAGGTGACGGCCGACTCAGTCCTTGTGCTTCGGGGCTGCGGTCCGCGGGGCTATCCGGGAATGCCGGAGGTCGGCAACATGCCGTTGCCAAAGAAGCTCCTCGAGGCGGGCGTGCGCGACATGGTTCGCATCAGCGACGCCCGCATGAGCGGGACCGCCTACGGCACCGTCATCCTTCACGTCGCCCCCGAGGCTGCGGCGGGCGGCCCGCTTGCATTCGTGCGCACGGGGGACATCATCACCGTGGATGCCAAAAACCGGTCGCTGAGCCTGGCAGTCAGCGATGAGGAACTGAAGTCACGCCGCCAGAGCCCAGCTAGCCAGGCCGCTTACGCAGCCCCGGTACGAGGATGGGCGAAGCTCTACATCGACCACGTCATGCAGGCGGACACGGGCGCCGACCTCGACTTCCTGGTCGGTGCCTCCGGAGAGAACGTGGCCCGGGAATCGCACTAGCCCCGTCGTCCAGGTTGCACGGCTGGGTGTCTTCTTCACCGACGGGCTATCGCCGGGTGGGCGCTACCGTCCAGCGGATTGGCATCGCCACCTGCTCCGATGAGAAGTCTGGCCCGAACGACACCTCGTGGCCGACGCCCCGAATGACGCCCGGCCCGAGGGCGTCTGTTGCCCGACGGAGACAAAGTATCAAAGGAGGCGTAGTGGATGCGTCACGAGACGGTCCTGCTCCCGTCGCCGAATGCGGGCTACGGGAGCAGGACCGCGCTGCGCAGTTGCCGCAGTGCTTATCCGCTTTCGCGGGGTTAGGATCTGATCAATGTCGCAAATTCGGATAAGTGAAGCAGCACGGTTCCTGGGCGTCAGCGATGACACCATCAGGCGGTGGCTCGACAACGGCACCCTGCACGCGCTCCCCACCGCGTCCGGCCCGGCGGTGGTCGACGGCCTTGAGCTGGCAAATCTCGCTCGGGAACGAGCGGTGCTTCCCGAGGACCCGTCCGATGTCGCGCGCTCCGCACGCAATCGATTTGTCGGCCTTGTCACTCGCATCGACCTGGACACCGTGATGGCGCAGGTCGAACTGCAATGCGGACCACACCGTGTGGTGTCCCTCATGAGCAGCGAAGCGGTCCGGGAGCTGGGTTTGGAACTCGGTTCCGTTGCCATTGCTGTCGTGAAAGCCACGATGGTCATCGTCGAAACACCCACAGGAAAGGCGTAGAAGCCCATGATCTCGACCCAGAAGAGGCTCGGTGCAGCACTGCTCGGCGTGGTACTCGCCGCAACCCTTGCGGCGTGTTCGAACAGCACACCCGCAGCCACCCCGAGCCCCACCGCCACGAAGGCTGCCGCACCTCTGACCGGAACCATCACCGTGCTCGCCGCCTCATCGCTGACGAAAACCTTCACGGCCTTGGCGGCGGACTTCGAGGCAGCCAATCCGGGTGTGACAGTGCAGACAACGTTTGCCGGTTCGGGAGCGCTGGTCACCCAGATCCAGCAGGGAGATCCGGGCGACATCTTTGCGGCGGCAGCCGCGGGACCGATGGCCACCCTCGCCCAGGGCGGACAACTGGAGGGCACCTCCACGAATTTCGCGACCAACACCCTGGAGATCGCGGTCCCGCCGTCGAACCCGGCAAACATCCAGACGTTCGCCGACTTGGCCAAGCCGGGCATCAAGCTCGTCATCTGCGCTCCGACCGAGCCGTGCGGGGCCTCCGCCGTCGCCATGGAAAAAGTGGAAGGGGTGACACTCAACCCCGTCGCTCTCGAACCGGCCGTCGCCAGTGTGTTGACCGCGGTTTCCAGCGGCCAGGCTGATGCCGGCCTGGTCTACAAGACTGATGTGCTTGGCTCGGCGGGCAGCGTGAAGGGAATCACGTTCGCCGACTCCGGCAAGGTGATCAACACCTATCCGATCGCCGTGCTCAAGGAATCGAAGAACCAGAAGGTCGCCCAGGCGTTCGTGGACTTCATCCTCGCCGCGAAGGCGCAGGGAGTTCTTGCGGCAGCCGGATTCGGCAAGCCGTAGCGCGAGTAACGTCTTCGCGTATGGACACATCGGGAGGCTACGCGAGCGTCCCGCGGTGGGTTGTGGGCGTCGCGACGATTGGCGCGCTGTTCATACTGCTGCCGTTGGTTGGCATAGTGACCCACGTCGACTGGGCCCACTTTCTCTCCCTCATCACTTCGGCGTCGTCAGTGGACGCTCTTCTGCTGAGTGTCGAAACGGCGACGGCGTCCACCGTCCTCTGCCTGATTTTCGGGATACCGATCTCGATCGTGCTCGCCCGCACCACGTTTCCGGGACAACGGGCCGTCCGGTCACTGGTTCTGCTCCCGCTCGTTTTGCCACCCGTGGTGGGCGGCATTGCGCTGCTGTACACGTACGGACGGTTCGGCCTCCTCGGCTCCACGATGTCATTCCTTGGGATCCAGATCGCCTTTTCCACCTCCGCGGTAATCCTCGCCCAAACCTTTGTGTCCATCCCGTTCCTGATCCTCAGCTTCGAGGGGGCGCTTCGCTCGTCCGGCACCCGCTATGAGGCAATAGCCGCGACCCTCGGAGCGCGACCAACGGTGGTGCTCTTCCGTGTCACGCTGCCGATGCTGGCCCCGGCGCTCATCTCGGGAACAATCCTCGCGTTCGCCCGGGCGCTGGGCGAATTCGGGGCAACGATCACCTTCGCCGGGAGTCTGCAGGGGACAACCCAGACCCTCCCGCTCGACCTCTACTTCCAGCTGGAGAACAATCCAAACGCTGCGGTCGCCCTCTCTCTCGTTCTCGTCGCCGTCGCGATCATCATCGTGAGCCTGACCTACCGGCGCGGCAACCCCCAGCTCTTTCGACCCGGCGCGTGATGCTCACCGTCACGGCACAGTTGACGTCACGAGGATTCGATATCGACCTCACCGTGCGGGACGGGGAGACGCTGGCGATTCTGGGGCCCAACGGCGCAGGCAAGTCCACCCTCTTCGACGTTCTCGTCGGTCTCGCGAGACCCGACACCGGATGCGCTGTGCTCGGCGAGGCCGTCCTCTTCGACCTGGGGCCCGGCGCCAACACCTGGATGCCGCCGTCCTCGAGAGGCATTTCTTTGCTGTCGCAGCAGGCCCTGCTTTTCCCGCGGATGACCGTCCTCGACAATGTCGCCTTCGGGCCGCGGAGCCGGGGTGCAGGCCGGCAGGAGTCCCGTCGGCTCGCGGCGCACTGGCTGGAGCAGGTCGACGCAGCGGAGTTTGCGCAGCGCAAACCAGCGCAACTCTCTGGCGGCCAGGCCCAGCGGATCGCGATAGCCCGCGCCCTTGCGGCAAGCCCCGCGCTGTTGCTTCTCGATGAACCGATGGCGGCGCTGGACGTTACCGTGACCCCCGCCCTTCGACGACTGCTGCGTCGTGTGCTCGCGAACCAAACCACGATCCTGGTCACCCATGATGTGCTCGATGCGTTCACCCTCGCCGACAGGGTGGCGGTGATGAACGACGGTCGGGTCGTGGAGCTCGGCGAAACCCGCGAGGTCTTCGAAAAACCTCGCTCCCCGTTTACGGCCGCGCTTGTCGGGTTGAACCTCTTCACAGGCATTCGCACGCAAACGGGGCTCACTTCGACGGACGGCCACGTCTTGCCCGCCAGCTCAGACACCACCATTCCGGATGGAACAGGGGTCGGTGCCACGCTCCGACCCGGAGCCCTCGACCTGGCGCTGGCAAAGGGGAACGACCCGAATCGGGTGTACATCCGAACCGCTGTGACGGACCTCGAACCTCGAGGAGACCTGATCCGGGTCAGCACGGAATTTGCTTTCGCCGACATCCCGCCACTGCGCGCGGCCACGCTTGACCTGCACCCGGGAATCACGGTCTGGGTCAGCTACTCCCCGTCCGAGCTCGTGACGTATCGCCTCTAGCCGGCCCCTGCTGCGCAACACGATGAACTGGGTCGCAGGGGCCGCCAGCAGCACGGATTCCCCTGTTCGTCCCCGGCCACCATGGTGGCAACGACAAGGGCAACGACAAACGGTGGGATGAACGGTGGGCCCCGTCGGGCTCGAACCGACGACCAACGGATTAAAAGTCCGATGCTCTACCAACTGAGCTAGAGGCCCGCGACAACAAATCTAGCGTGTTCACTGCGGCCGCTTCGCACGCGACGACGAGCTTGAGCCGGGTATCGTCCTGCGAATGCCGCAGAGCGCGCCGCCTTAGGCTGGAGGGGATGGCCGACGATTTCCACAAGCCCACGCAGTACTCCGGGGATAAGTTCGACACCTACGAGGGTGGCGAGGACCCTGCCCAAATACTCCGTGTCGCGCACGACACAGCCCACGCGCTGGTCAACCGTGCGCGCGAGAACGACGACCCCGAGGTGCTCGATCGTCTCATCGCCTACACCGACGACCACGGCATCGACGCCATCGCCGAACTCTGGGCGCGCTCGAGCCCACGCAGCCTGCCCGGTGCGCTCTGGCGCATCTACCTCGTGCGACTGCTGATTCGCCAGGATCCGGCCGGCACCAGCCTGCTGTTCCAGCGCGGCAGCGAGGTGCTCGAGACCATCGACACGGTCGTTGCGGGTGCACCGATGCCGACCGGACCGGACGAGATCACGGAACTGGCGGACGAGATCCTGCGCGGGGTGTTCGTCGGCGACTTTTCGATCGCGCTCGACCGGGCTGCCGCGTTCTGCCGGGTTTGCGCGGCGGGCGCGACGAGCATTGCGGATGACGCGGACTTCGTCTCCGACGAGCGGGCAGCCGAGCTCACGGCGCGAGCCGACCGCTTTGCGACCACGGCGGACGAGTTTGCGGCTTGCGCCCGGCTGCAGCGCAGCTCCGGTCTCGATTGATCCCCGAGCCTGGTCCCCGGCCGCTGCTGTTCGCGTCATCCGCTAAAATGGTGAGTCCGGGCCGCAGTAACCCCGGGCTCCACTAATAGCCGCTTCGAGCGGCCTTGCGCCGAGAGGCGTTCTGCGGCCCGGACTACTCCCCGGGCCGGGGCCAAACCTGGGTGATGGCATCCAGCACCAAACCGGTTCCGTCTCGGTGCCGAATCCCCTGCATGTCAGTAATGGTCTGCGTGTGCGCGACAAGTCACCTTCGGGTGTGGGCCAGCCCGGCCGGTTCGACCGCGAGAATCGGGCAGAACTGTCATGCTTGAGCTTGTGACGTCGGATTTCGAACGGGAAGCAAACCTGGATGATGTTATCCCGGCGAGCCTCAACGATCTGCTGGCGCGGGTAGCCGAGGGCGACCAGGCGGCGTTCGGCCAGTTGTACGACCAGAGCGCAGGCCGCGTTCTCGGATTGGTCCGTCGCCTGCTCAAAGATCACGCCCAGTCCGAAGAGGTAACGCAGGAAATCTTCCTGGAGGTCTGGCAGAACGCAAAACGGTACGACCCTGCGAAGGGGAGTGCCACCACGTGGATCCTGACGATGGCCCACCGCAGGGCGGTCGACCGGATCCGATCATCCCAGTCCACGCGCGACCGGGACACGAGAATTGGACTCAGGGACATGGAGACGGAGTATGACTCCGTTTCGGAAACCGTTGAAATCACCGTCGAGCACGAAAGGGTGGGGCAGGCATTGCAGCGACTAACCGAATTGCAGCGCCAGGCTGTCACCCTCGCGTACTACGGGGGCTACAGCCACAGTGAGGTTGCAGAAATGCTGAAGGTGCCCATCGGCACCGTCAAGACCCGGCTGCGTGACGGCATGATCCGCCTCCGCGACGAATTGGGGGTCGCATCATGATGAACGACGACAAGAACTCCGCGGGCTCCGGCTCGTATGTGCTGAACGCGATGGACGAAAACGAGCGAAGGGACTTCGAGGTCCAGCTCGCCGACTCCGAAGAACTGAGGAACGAGGTGACCGAATTGACTGACACAGCCGTGCTGCTCGGTCTCGCGGTCGAGCCAGTCGTCCCCTCGCCGGCACTCAAGCAGAACATCATGGCGCGACTCAGCCAGACGCCTCAGATTGAGCGGGAGGATGCGCCGGCGCTTCGTGCGGTTCCGTCGCTGCCGCCGGAGCCCGAGGCCGAAGTGCCGTCGCTGGGCAAAGCCGGGCTGAAGGCGCAGCAACGCTGGTACACCCGCCCGGTGGTGGCGATTACCGCGGCCGCGGCCGCAGTGCTGCTCGTTGTCGGCGGTGTGGTCGCATCCAATGTCGCCATCCAGGGTGCGAGCACCAGCCAGCAGGCGGACGCCCTCGCGTCGATCACCTCGGCCTCGGACGTGCAGCGCGCCGTATCGAAGGTGTCCACCGGTGGCACGGTCACCCTGGTGTGGTCGCTGCAGCTGAAGAAAGCGGCGCTCATCGGCGACGGGCTCTCCGCGCTTCCGAGCAGCAAGACCTACGAACTCTGGTACATCAGCCCGGCAGGTAAGCCCACGCCAGCGGGCACGTTCGAGTCCAACGGCAAGAGCACCCTCCAGGTGCTGGCAGGCGACATGACAAAGGGCGACACCGTGGGGGTCACCGTCGAGCCCGCGGGTGGCTCGAAGGCTCCGACCAGCAAGCCGATCGTCGCGATCGCCTCCGCTTAGGCGGTTCGGCCTGCGCTCCGGCGCACTCCGGCTGGGCGCGCCCGCGCTGCGTTCTGGTCTACGCGGCCGCGATCATCCGAATTTGCCCGACACGTAGTCTTCTGTGGCCTGCACGGTCGGCTTCGAGAAGATCGTGTTCGTGTCGTTGTACTCGATGAGCTTTCCCGGCTTACCGGTGCCGGCGATGTTGAAGAACGCGGTGCGGTCGGATACCCGGCTGGCCTGCTGCATGTTGTGCGTCACGATCACGATCGTGTATTCGAGCTTGAGTTCCTCGATGAGGTCTTCGATGGCGAGGGTCGAGATCGGGTCGAGTGCCGAGCACGGTTCATCCATGAGGATGACCTCCGGTGAAACTGCGATCGCGCGGGCGATGCACAGTCGCTGCTGCTGGCCGCCCGAGAGGCCCTGGCCGGGGAGACCGAGGCGATCCTTGACCTCGTTCCAGAGGTTCGCGCCGACCAGCGACTTCTCGACCAGCGCGTCAGCGTCTGCCTTCGAGATTCGGCGATTGTTGAGCCGCACGCCCGCGAGCACGTTGTCGCGAATCGACATGGTGGGGAACGGGTTGGGACGCTGGAAGACCATTCCCACCTGCCGACGAACCAGAACCGGGTCGACGCCCGGGGCGTAGAGGTCGTTGCCGTCGATGTAAACCTCGCCCTTGACGTGGGCGCCGGGGATCACCTCGTGCATGCGGTTGAGCGTGCGAAGGAACGTGGACTTGCCGCACCCGCTTGGCCCGATGAAGGCCGTCACAGTGCGTGGCTCAATAGTCATCGAGACGTCCTCGACGGCCAGGAAGTCTCCGTAGTAGACGTTCAGGTCTTTGACTTCAATTCGCTTGGACACGGGGGCGGTTCCTCTGGCTTGTCTGGTTCGGTCGGGTTCGGGGGATCAACGCAGGCCCTTGGGTGCAAACACCCTGGCAACGATACGTGCGATCAGGTTCAGGATCACGACGATGATGATCAGGAGCAGTGCGGCGCCCCACGCCGAGCTGATCGAAGCCTGGATGTCGGTCCCCGGGAATTTGTAGGCAGCGTACGCCTGCACCGCAAGGGTATTCATCGGCCCGTTGAAGGCGTCTGAGTTGAAGTTGTCGGTGAAGCTCGCCGCGACGAAAATCGGAGCCGTCTCGCCGATCACGCGCGCGATGGCGAGCATGACGCCCGTCACGAGCCCGGCGATCGCGGTCGGGAGCACGATCTTGGTGATGGTGGAGAACTTGGACACTCCGAGCGCGTATGACGCCTCACGGAGCTCGAGCGACACGAGCTTGAGCATTTCCTCGCTGGAGCGTACGACGATCGGAATCATCAGCACCGACAGTGCCACCGACGCGGAGAATCCACTGAACGCCTTCGGGCCCAACAGGATGGTGAACAGTGAGAACGCGAACAGGCCGGCGACGATCGACGGGATGCCCGTCATGACGTCGACCAGCAGTGTGACCGTACGCGACAGCCAGTTACCGCCCCGCGCGTACTCGACGAGGTAGATGGCGGTCAGGATACCGATCGGGATGGAGATCAGCGCGGCGATTCCGGTGATGATGAGCGTTCCGACGATCGACTGCAGTGCTCCCGTGTGGGTGCTGACGACGAGAGTCTTGGGGTCGAAGACGTGCGCAGTCGTCGTGGAGATAAACGACCAGTTGACCACGCCGATTCCCCGGATGATCACGGTGGCCAGTGTGGAGATCAACGGGGCCATCGCAAGGAGGAACGCGACGGTTACGAGGCCGCGGACGACCCGATCGGTCGCCTTGCGCCGGTTCTCGACGATCGACGACATCACGCCGATCCCGACTAGGTAGAGAATCGCGGCGACGACGAGTTCGCCGACGAGATTCAGCCGGCTCATGAGTGCGAGAACGCCTGCGCTCACGACGAGCGCCCCGATAGCGGTGTACAGCTCGATGAACCGGGGCAGCTGTCCCGATTTGAGTGAGTTGACGATGGGCCCGCGGGGAACGCTGCTGCGCGAAGCTGTTGGCGCGGTCATGCCCTTGCCGTCCCTTCGGGTGAAGAATGGCGGCCGCTGAGCACGTCGTCGACGGCGAGGACCGAACTGGGGTCGGAGGGTGGCAGCTGGGCGATGGTGGCCTTGGCCTTACGCGTTTTCGCATCCGGCCCGGTGCGGGTGACGATGATGCGCGCGATGAGGTTCACGGCGATCGAGATGACAAACAACATCAGGCCCGTGCCGATGAGGGCCTGTCGCTGGAGGGCATTGCCTTCAGGGAAACTGGTCGCGATATTGGCCGCCACTGTCTGCGAATTCTGGCCGTCGGTGAGGATCTTGAGCGAGAAGATGAGCGACGGCGACACAATCAGGGCGAATGCCATGGTCTCGCCGAGAGCTCGTCCGAGGCCCAGGAGAGTGGCACTGACGACCCCGGAGCGGGCGTACGGGAAGACGGCGAGGCGAATCATCTCCCATTTGGTCGCACCCATCGCCAGGGCCGCTTCTTCGTTGAGGCGCGGCGTTTGCAGGAAGATCTCCCGCGAGATCGAGGTGATGATCGGCAGGATCATGACGGCGAGCACGATACCGCCGGCGAGCTCGGTAGAACCGGTGGCTGAGGCGGTGCCGCTGAAGAACGGAATCCAGCCGAGGTGATGATTCAGCCAGTTGGTGAGAGGCAGCAGGAACGGCCGGATCACGAAGATTCCCCACAGGCCGAAAACGACCGACGGAACCGCGGCGAGCAGGTCGACCAGGTAGCCGAGCGCGCCGGCGAGTCGCCGCGGCGCGTAATGGGAGATGAAGAGGGCGATGCCGATCGCGACCGGGCCGCCAATGACGAGCGCGATCGCAGAAACGAAGATTGTTCCCCAGATAAGCGGGGCGACGTAGCCCCAGAACGTGTGATGCCCGGCTGTCGCCCCGGTGGAGAGGCTGGGGTCTGTCGCCCAGTTCGCCGCAATCGCGGGCGCGGCACGCACGATCAGGAAGAGGGCGACGCCGGCGAGGATGACCATGATGGACACCGCTGCCCCGGTGGAGAAGCCGTAGAAGATGCGGTCGGCCGGCCGCGACTTGCTCCGGATCGACCTGGCGCTCCCTCCAACGGGAGCGCCAGGCCGATTCACGGTATTGCTGGATTTCTTCGTCGTGCCGCCCAGGTCATTACCTTGCGACCCGGACACGACCGCGGGGGTTTCGCTCACGTCATTCTCTCTTGAGCTAGCTGCCCGTGGCAGGCCAGACGATGGATGGAACCTTGAGGAACTACTTGACCAGCTTCAGGCTGGCAGCGACCTCAGTAAGGATATTCGTTGGCAGCGGTGCGGAGCCAGCGTTCTTTGCGGAAACGGCCTGGCCGTTGGCGCTGTCGACGAAGCCGAGGTACGCGGTGGTCAGCTTGGCCTGGGCCGGCGACTTGAAGGTCGTGCACAGGACCGCGTAGGAGAGCAGCGGGATCGGGTATGCGCCGGCGCCGGTGATCTTCGTGTAGTCGAGGCTCTGGCTCAGGTCACCCGTGCCGACCGGGGCAGCGGTGGCCGCAGCCGCGAAGGCCTTGGTCGCACCAGCAGCGCTGTACTGCACGTAGGTCTTCGAGGTGCCGAGCTGGATTGCCGCCTGGGTTGCCTTGCCGACGGCGCTCTGGTCGGCGTAGCCGATCGTGTCCTTGCCTGCGGCGACCGTGGCGACGATTCCCGAACCACCCTGCTGGGCGCTCTCACCGGTGACCGGCCACGCGGTTGAAACCGGGTAGGGCCACAGCGTCGGCTGTGTCTGGCTCAGGTAGGTGGTGAAGTTCGCGGTCGTGCCCGATCCGTCTGAACGGACGACGGGAGTGATCGGGTCGCTCGGAAGGGTCACTCCCGGGTTGGTCGCCTTGATGGCCGGGTCATCCCAGGTCGTGATCTTCTTGTTGAAGATGTTCGCGATGGTGGCGGAGTCCAGGTTGAGCTTGGTCACGCCGGGCAGGTTGAAGATGATCGCAACACCCGAGAGGTAGACGGGGAGGTCGAGTCCGCCGCCAGCGCCACACGTGGTGGCTGCGGAAGTGACCTGGGCAGGCTTCAGCGACGAGTCGGTGCCCGCGAAGTCGTAGCTGCCGGCGAGCCAGTTGGTGACTCCACCGCCGGAGCCCTGCGACTTGTCGTAGTTGATGGTCACGCCGGTCGCGACGGAGGTGAACGCGGCAGTCCAGGCGGCCTCTGCGTTGGCCTGCGCGCTTGATCCACCAGCGGTGATGGTGCCGCTGAGAGTCGAGAGGTCGACTGTCGGGGCGGATGACTTGGTCGCCGTAGGCGTTGGTGTTGCGGGGGTGCTGGAGCAGGACGAGAGTGCAATCGCGGTTACGAGGGCAATTGCGCCCACCGCTGCCACATTCTTGAGCTTCACTGTGTACCTTTCAGGTTTTGGACTCTGCAGGGGTGCTGGTGCGCGGTCGCGCGGATGCACCGGTGCGGGTGGGTCGGTGCCGGCCCAGTGTCCGAGAGTATGGGCGGCGCCTTACCAGCGACCGCAGAATTGGTGAACGGACGGTTAACGCGAGGTAACCGGTTGGTGCAGGTCGCCCAAACTCCGCGGGATTCCGGGAGTTATTCGGGATCGGGGCTGTGGGTTTCCATGGCGACAAAACCGGAGGTCGGATGCTTCGCCGAGATGTGCAGCACCGAGAACTCACCGGTGGAGAGCGCGCCGAGCGAACCCACATCGGTCGTGTGGGGTGTACCGGTCAGCTGGGCCAGTTCGCGAATGATCTCGGGGATGACCGGACCGTGGCTGCAGAGCACGGCCGACTTGCCGGACTTCATCCGCTTGGCCAGGACCTCTGCGATTGTGCCCTCGTCGCTTTCGTAGGCATCCTGGCTGAGCCCCGCGAGTTCTTTCGGCCTGAGGCCGATGAGAGCCGCAAGGGGAGCAATGGTTGCTACGCACCGCACCGCCGTACTGGTGAGGATCCTCTCGGGGCGGAAGGCCGCCACCGCGGGAGCGATCGCAGCCGCCTGGGCCGCCCCGCCGAGAAGCAGCGGCCGTGTCGCATCCGGTCCGTCCCACGCATCAGCGGGCACCGCCTTGCCGTGGCGCACCACGATGACGGCGAAGGTGCGTGCCCGTCCGGCTTTCCAACGCTCGGCGAACGCGTTGACGATATCGACGTCGTGGGGGTAGGTGAGCCGGTTGCGGGCTTTGCTGATCGACACCCACTCCAGGGCGGAGATCTCCTCGTTGGGCCGGAATCGCGCCGTCTCGAGCGAGTGGCCATCCACCTCGGCCGACCAGTAGTACACGATCTTGCTGCGTCCGCTCGGGATCGTGTAGCGCACCTCGCCCAGTGGCGCACCGAGCCCCACCGACAGTCCGGTCTCCTCCGCGATCTCGCGCACGGCCGTCTGCGGCAGCAACTCCCCAGGGTCGACTTTGCCCTTCGGGAGGGAGATGTCATTGCGCTGGTTTCGCTGCACCAGCAGGATGCGCACCTTTCCGCCGACGATCCGCCAGCACACCGCCCCGGCGGCGAGGATGGCGGGGGCGTCCGTCATCGAAGAATGCCGATTCGTCGACGCGCAGAAATTTCACGCATGAGAACATCCTGACTGTCTTCGAGCGGGGTTCCGTTCTCATCGCGCGAGTGGTGCGTCCACAGGCCATCGGCATCCAGCCACCACGAGGCGGTCGAGTCGGCAAGGTCGAGTTCGAAAATGTGATTGATCTCCGCGAGGTGGGCGGGATCCGTGAGGCGCACCAGCGCTTCCACCCGGCGGTCGAGATTGCGGTGCATCATGTCGGCGCTGCCGATATAGACCTGAGGGTCACCGGCGTTCGCGAACGAGAAGATTCTCGAGTGCTCGAGGTAGCGGCCGAGAATCGATCGAACCCGGATGTTTTCGCTGAGCCCCGGCTGCCCGGGCTTCAGCGAGCAGATGCCGCGCACGACGATATCGATCGGCACGCCGGCAACGCTCGCGCGGTAGAGGGCATCGATGATCGCCTCATCGACGATCGCGTTGATCTTGATCCGGATGCCGGACGGCAGTCCGGCTCGCGCGTTCTCGGCCTCCTGATGGATCAGCTTCAGCAGCCCCCGCCGCATGTGCAGCGGAGCGACGAGCAGGCGCTTGAACTTCTTCTCGATCGCATACCCCGAGAGCTCGTTGAACAGCCGGGTGAGGTCTTTGCCGATGGTGGCACTGTCGGTGAGCAGCCCCAGGTCTTCATAGATTCGGCTGGTCATCGGGTTGTAGTTGCCGGTGCCGATGTGGCTGTAGCTCTTCAGGGTCCTGTCGTTCTCCTGCCGGATCACGAGCGCGAGCTTGCAGTGGGTCTTCAGGCCGACGAGGCCGTAGACGACGTGCACGCCGGCCTTCTCCAATTTTCGCGCCCAGCTGATGTTGGCGGACTCATCGAAGCGCGCCTTGATCTCAACGAGGGCCAGCACCTGCTTACCGGCCTCCGCCGCCGCGATAAGAGCCTCGACGATGGGGCTGTCGCCGCTCGTGCGATAGAGGGTCTGCTTGATTGCGAGGACGTTGGGGTCGGCCGCCGCCTGCTCGAGGAACGTCTGAACGCTGGTTGCGAACGATTCGTACGGATGGTGAAGCAGGATGTCCTGCCGTCGGATCGACTCGAAGATGTCGGGGACCTCGGTGGGATCGGTCGGCATGAGCGACGAGCTTGTGGTCGGCACTCGCTTCGGATACTTCAGCTGCGGCCGGTCGATTTTCGCGATCTCGAAGAGGCCGCCAAGGTTGAGAGGCGCCGGCAGGCGGTACACCTCCTGGCGGGTGATCGCGAGCTCCTGCATCAGGAGGTCGAGCGTCGTGTCATCCATGTCGTTGGAGATTTCCAGGCGGATGGGCGGGCCGAACCGTCGCTGCAGTAGCCCCTTCTCGAGCGCCTGGATGAGGTTCTCCGACTCGTCTTCCTCGATCTCGACATCCTCATTGCGGGTGATGCGGAATTCGTGGTGTTCGAGAATCTCCATGCCGGGGAACAGGTCGCCCAGGTGGTTGGAGATGAGGTCTTCGAGCGGGATGTAGCGCAGGCGACCGGAACCGTCATCCGGGAGCTGCACGAAACGGGGGAGCAGGGGCGGCACCTTGATGCGTGCGAACTCGATGCGGCTGCTCTTCGGGTTGCGCACCCGCACCGACAGATTCAGGGAGAGACCAGAAATGTAGGGGAACGGATGCGCCGGGTCGACCGCGAGCGGCATGAGCACGGGGAAGATCTGGTTCGAGAAGATCTGGTCGATCTGGGCGCGGTCGTCGGCACCGAGGTCGGCCCACACCTCGATATGGATGCCCTCCTCGTCGAGCATGGGCTTGACGACATCCCCGAAAACGCGGGCGTGCCGCTCCTGCAGTTCGTGTGCGACCAGACTGATGTCGTTGAGAACGTCGCCCGGGCTGCGGCCCACGTTGGTGGGCACGGCGAGGCCGGTCGCGATGCGGCGCTTCAGGCCTGCCACACGCACCATGAAGAACTCGTCGAGGTTACTGGCGAAAATCGCGAGGAAGTTGGCTCGTTCGAGCAGCGGGACCTGGTCGTCTTCCGCCAGTTCGAGCACGCGCTGGTTGAACGACAGCCAGCTCAGTTCCCGATCCAGGTAGCGATCGGCGGGCAGGCTTCCGTCGTCGTCCGACGATGACTCATCGTCAAAGTCGTCGTCGTAGTCTGCTCCGACAGCTGCATCCCCGACATAGGCTTCCGGCTCCATCAGTCAATACTGGCATCCGTGCCGGTTAACGCGCGCTTAACCCTCCCCCGGGACACCTTTTTCAGGAGGTTGTGGGGTGGATGTTGCAGGTGATGACGGTTGGCCGAACATCCATCACTCCCGTCACAGTTACTCCTGAAAAGAGTGAGAGTAGCGGTACTGGATGTCGATGGAGTCCTGGGCGAGGCCGCGGGAGCGGTAAAGGCGGAGGGCCTCAGTGTTGTCGGCCTCGACATAGAGGTGGGCGTCGCGGATGCCCAGCTGGGCCAGGCGAGCGAGCCCGGCATCGAACAGCAGGCTCCCGAGGCCCTGGCCCTGGTGGTCGGGGTCGACCCCGACCACATAGAACTCTCCCGTGCCGCCCTCGACCTTGAGCCAGCAGTAGCCGATCATCCGGCCGTCCTCCCGCAGGACGAGAAAGTTGTCGGCGCGAAACCAGGGTTCGGTTTCGAGCTGCTCGAGGTCATCCCGGGTGACCGAACCCTGCTCGGGATGATGGGCAAAAGTCTTGGCATTGAGCGCGACCCACTCCCGCTCATCCTCACCCACGACGAAGTGGCCGGGAATGGGTGCGTCGCCGGAAGGCACCGCACCCGACAGGTGCAGCAGTTCGCGCACCGGCGCCAGCCCGTGCGACGACGCCAGGGCTCGCGCCGCCGGGGCGTCGCCATGCGCCCAGAACAGGGTCACTCCTTCGGAGAGCAGGGTTTCGAGCATCCGCGTTCCAAGTCCGCGACTGCGGACATCAGGATCGACAACGAATTCAGCGTCGGTCTGGCCGACAATCGCCACCGCCTCCTCACGGATCGCGACGAGCTCGCGCTTACCCGACCGGTAGTCGACCAGCGACTGGTCGGAGAAGGGCGGGGTGCCATCCTCCCAATGCGCTCGCAGGATAAGCGCCGCGGCCCACTCAGGAACCGATCGCGGTGAGTCGCTCATTCTCTTCTTCGTACACGTTGAAGCGATAGCCGACGTTGCGCACGGTTCCGATGAGCGACTCGAGGTCGCCGAGCTTCGCGCGCAGGCGACGAACGTGCACGTCAACCGTGCGAGTGCCGCCGAAGTAGTCGTAGCCCCAGACCTCGCTGAGCAGTTGCTCACGAGTGAAAACACGCGACGGATGCGTCGCAAAGAACCGCAGAAGCTCGAACTCCTTGAAGGTGAGGTCGAGCGGCCGGCCGTGCACCTTCGCCGAGTAGCTGGCCTCGTCGATCACCACTCCGGACGCCTGGATCTTCGAACTCGACTTGTCTTCGATCGCACGGCCGATGACCAGCCGGATGCGGGCATCCACCTCGGCGGGCCCTGCCGTCTCGAGTACGACATCGTCGACGCCCCAGTCCGGGCTGACCGCGGTCAGCCCGCCCTCGGTGAGAACGAGCATGAGCGGAACGTTGAGCCCCGTCGTGTTGAGGATCTTGCAGAGCGACTTCGCACTCGCGAGGTCTTGCCGGGCATCAACGAAAATCAGGTCGCAGGTCGGTGCGCTGATGAGGGATGCGGGCGACGCCGGGATCTGGCGTGTGCGGTGACTGAGCAATCCCAGGGCTGGGAGCACCTCAGTGTCGACCGCAGAAGTCAGGATCAACAGCTGCGCCACGGGACCTCCAAAGTGCGTGCTGCACAGTCTACAAGCGCCATACCATTGAGTTGTGACCTCCCGCCTTTCGAGCATCGTCCCGATCTGGGTGGTCGCCGTGGTGGGCGCTGTGCTGGTGGGCGTTCTCGCTACCCCGTCCGGCGTCTATCGCGGGCTCGCAATCGTGCTGGCGGTAACCGTTTTGCTCACGTTCATCGTGCAGCTTGCGCTGCCGACCAAGCAGGGACTCGTGCTCAGGATGGCGGCGAGCATCGGCGGCGCGGTCATCCTTCTCGCCGTCGCCACCGCAGTATTGGCGCTCACGGGCGCGTAGGATTATCGACATGGTCGTAGCACTTGAACTCACCTTCGTCGGTCTGCTCGCGCTCGCCGTCCTCGCCATCGCGTTCGTTTCCCTCACGGTGCTGGTCAACCTCTTCAGGGGACAGCGCTAACGCGCGACCCCGCGCTTCGCATGTTTGATCTCGACGCGAGCCTGCCCGCGGAAATCGCGCCGCTGTCGTGGCTGCTCGGGGTCTGGGAGGGGACCGGCGTCGTGCACTACACAGTGGGCTCTGAGGTGCGCGAGTACGAGTTCGGCCAGCGCGTCTCGTTCAGCCAGGACGGCCTGCCGTACCTCAACTACTCGTCACAAACCTGGGTACTGGATGCGGCGCAGGGTGATGAAACCCCGGAAAGCAACACGTGGCTGGCGACCGAGTCCGGGTACTGGCGCCTCAGCCGCAAACTGGGCGACGGCGATCCCGGCCCCGCGATGCTGCCCGCCGTGGGCGAACGACCGTTCCAGACCGCCGAGTCGGTGGAGACCCTGCGCAACGATGCCGGCGGTTTCGACATCGAGGTGTCCCTCATCCATCCAGGCGGCGTGCACGAGCTCTACCTCGGCCAGGTCAAGGGACCACGGATCGACATCGCTACCGATGCGGTGATGCGGTCGGCGACGGCGAAAGAATACGCGGCCGCCACGCGCATCTACGGACTGGTGGATGGCGCGCTGCTGTGGGCCTGGGACATCGCTGCGCTCGGCCAGGACCTGCGGACGCACTCATCGGGAAGGCTCGAACGTGTCGAGTAACGATCCATTCACCGCCCTCACCGGCGCCGTCGGCACGCCACCCGAGCACTACGGCAACCTGTTGGGTGAGCAGCAGCGGCTCGCCTTGGGCGAGGCCGTCGTTGACCTGTCCGACCGCGCCGTACTGTCGATCACCGGCGAAGACCGGCTGACCTGGCTGGACTCGCTGACCTCGCAGTCCGTCGCCCGCCTCGCGCCAGGGGAGTCCGCCGAAACCCTGCTCCTCGACCCCACCGGGCGGCTCGAATACGACATCAGGCTTGTCGACGACGGCGTCACGACCTGGCTGCTGCTGGACGCGGCCGAGGCCCCTGGCCTCCAGTCGTGGCTCGCGCGGATGGTCTTCATGCTGCGCGTGGAGGTGGCGGATGTCTCTGCCGACTTCGCGACGATCGGCACCCTGGGCGATCCGCCGGTCACCGCGGCCGCCCCCAACGGTGTGCCACTGGTCTGGCACGACCCGTGGATCGCGGTGCAGCGCGGCGGCCACCAGTACTCCCTGAGCACCGAGCATCCCTCGGCGTCGTGGACCTACAGCGAGATCCTCGTCGAGCGGTCACACCTGGCAGCGGTGGCAACGCTCCCTGTCGCTGGCACTCTGGCCCTTGAGGCGCTGCGAATCGCCGCCTGGCGGCCGCGCCTCGCGACCGAGGCGGATGAACGCACAATCCCGCACGAACTCGACTGGCTGCGCTCGGCCGTGCACCTGACCAAGGGCTGCTATCGCGGGCAGGAGACCGTCGCAAAGGTGCACAACCTCGGCCATCCGCCGCGCCGCCTCGTGCTGCTTCACCTCGACGGGTCGGAGGGGGTGCTGCCGAAGCACGGCGACCCTGTACTGCTCGGTGATGCGGAGGTCGGCCTGGTCACGTCGGTGGCCCTCCACTGGGAGCTGGGACCCGTCGCGCTCGCCGTGATCAAACGCTCGACGGACCCCGCCGTCGACCTCGTCGTTCGCGCATCCGAGGCCGACATCGCCGCAGCGCAGGAGGTCATCGTGCCGACGAGCGCCGGTGCCGAGGCCGATGTCCCCCGACTGCCGAGGCTCAGAGCAACCTCGTGAACGACACCGGCGACGCCCTTCGCCGGTTCGAGCGGCGACTGCAACTGCGGCTCGACCTCACCGTGGTCACTCGCCGGGCAGTCAGTTCCATCCCCGCCGCGATCCAGATCGTGGTCGGCGTGCTGTTGAGCTACTCGTTCGCGCATTTCGTGCTCGGGCATCCGTCACCCCTGCTGTCGGTCACCGTGGTGCTCTCGACCCTGGGATTCTCCCGGGATGCCAGGCCGCGCCGGGTACTCGAGTCCGTCGTCGGAATCCTCGTCGGTATCGTGCTGAGCGAACTGATCCTGCTGCTGGTGGGCCAGGGCGTTTGGCAGATCGCACTGGTGCTGTTCGTGACGATCCTGGTCGCGCGGGCCGCGTCATCCAACCCCGCCTTCGCCGTGATTGCGGCGACCCAGGGAATGCTGGTTCTGCTCATCCCTGCCCCACCCGGCGGACCATTCGTGCGCAGCATCGACGCGCTGGTTGCTGGCGTCGTGGCGCTCCTCATGACCGCGCTCGTTCCCCGCGACACCCGGCGAATCGCTGTGCGGGATGCCCGCAACCTGGCGTCGGTGCTGTCCCAGGCCATGGCGTCGCTGCTTGAGGGAGTCGTCGAGTCGAACGTGCCGGCGGCAAACCTGGCGGTGGAGCGGCTGCGCTCAACCCAGCGGCTGATCGACGACTGGTCGACGTCGCTCGATTCGGCGTTTGCTGTTGCCCGCATTTCGCCGTTCCTGCGGCGGCAGCTTCCCGAATTGCGGCGGCAGCAGGCGCTGCTGACCGGCTTCGACCTGGCGGCCAGGCACCTTCGGGTGATCTCGCGACGAATTTACTTCTTGCTGAAAGATGGCGGGGGCCGGAGCGAACTGCCCGAACTGCTGGGGTCCATTGCGGCGGCGATCGACCTCCTTGGCGAAAGCATCGGTGACGCCGGTGCCCTCGCGAAGGCCAGGGCGGCCCTGACGGAGTTGGCCCCGACCCTTGATCCTGCAACCCTGATGCCGCATGCGCCGGTGAGCGAAAGTGTGATCGTCATGCTGGTTCGCCCGCTCGTCATCGACCTGCTTGTCGCGACCGGGGTACGCGCGGACGATGCCCGGGCCCTTCTGCCCGTCGTCTAGTCCGGTGGCGGGCTAGCGGGGTGCGACCGACTCCCAGGCCACCGTCAGTTCGCCGAGCCGCCAGCGCGCCCTCGTGCCGACAACCGGCCAGCCGTCGGCGCGCATCCCCGCGGCGGTGGCGATGAAGCGTTGCGAAGGGCCGTAGACCGACAGCGGCGCATTGACTCGCCAGTGGCGGTCAAGAGCGCCCAGGAACTCGTGGACCCTCTCACCTGGCACATTGCGATGGATGAGGGCCTTCGGCAGCCGCTCGGCGACGATGGAAGGCTTGTCGAGGCCGTCGAGTCGAAGGCTGACCGTGAGCGTTTTCGGCCCCTCGATCGTGAGCGTGACCCAGCAGCACACACGCCCGAGCTCGTTGCAGGTGCCCTCGACCAGCACGCCGCCGGGCTGCAGGCGAGCGAGCATCCGGGTCCACGCGGGTCCCACCTCAGGCTCGTCGTACTGTCTCAGCACATTGAGAGCGCGGATGACCGTCGCACGCCGCCCGTCCGGCAGGGGCACCTCGAACCCGCCGAGGCGAAAGCTGACGCCCGGCCGGGCATCGAGGGATGCACGCGCGACCCGGTCGGGGTCGATCTCGATGCCGATCACCTCGACATCGGGGCGCACCTTCGCCAGTCGCGACTGAAGCTCGAGGCTTGTCGTCGCGCTCGCGCCATAACCCAGGTCGACGACCAGCGGATCAGCGGTGCGGCGGAGCACCGGAAGCGTCGCAATGTAGCGGTCGATCCTGCGCAGCCGGTTCACCCCCGTCGTCCCGCGCGTAATCCGACCCTCCGCCATCCCTCCATTGTCCTGCCCGCGGTCGCTCGGTCCCGAACGCCTTCCGGGTCGCGAAAACGGGCAACCACGCGTGGATAGGCTTGGAGCATGACATCGACGCTCATCCTGCTTCGCCACGGCAACTCCGACTGGAACCAGAAAAACCTCTTCACCGGATGGGTGGATGTTCGGCTCAGCGAGCAGGGCGTGACAGAGGCCAGGCGGGCGGGGGAGCTGTTGGCGTCCTCGGGCCTTGCGGCAGACATCCTGTACACGAGTGTTCTGACTCGCGCGATCCAGACCGCCAACCTCGCGCTCGAGGTCGCCGACCGGCTGTGGATCCCGGTCAAGCGCAGCTGGCGCCTCAACGAACGGCACTACGGCGCGCTGCAGGGGCTCGACAAAGCGGAGACGCTCGAAAAGTACGGGCCTGAGAAGTTCCAGGAGTGGCGGCGCAGCTTCGATGTTCCGCCGCCCGCGCTCGCAGACGACGCCGAGTACAGCCAGGTACACGATGAGCGCTACGCACACATCGACGGCGAGGTGCCGCGCACTGAGTCGCTGGCGCTCGTCATCGACCGCCTGCTGCCCTACTGGCACTCCGACATCACCGTCGACCTGGCCGAGGGCAAGACCGTGCTCGTCACCGCACACGGAAACTCCCTGCGCGCGATGATCAAGCACCTCGACGGCATCAGCGACGCGGACATCGCCGAGCTCAACGTTCCCACCGGCATCCCGCTCGTCTACGAACTCGATGACAACTTCGCGCCCGTGAAGCCCGGCGAGTACCTCGACCCCGAGGCCGCCGCCGCCGGTGCCGCCGCAGTGGCCGCCCAGGGCAAGAAGTAGGACCTGCCCGGATGGTCCACTGGGACGATCTGGGGTTCGTCACGAACTACGCCGTGGATGACGACATCGAGTATCCGGGCGATGGCCAGTGGGGGATGCCCATCCACGAGCTTGCGACCGGCCGAATCCTGCCGACGCCAGGGCCTGTTGCCATCATTCGCCCCACCGGGGGAGAGCCATGGGTTCTGGCCGCCGGATTCATCGGTGTCGCCGGGCTCTATGGGACGCCCGACCCGAACCGCCTCTGCGCCTTCGAACGGTTCGGGCGCGTTGTTCTGGTCGACATCCGAAATCCGGCTGACCAGGTTGAGCTTGCGGTCCATCCCGTGCGAATCGCGGCACACGTCGACCGGGGCCTGCTCCTGGTCTGCGACTGGCAGTCAGTGACCGCGATCGGTGCGGAGGGCATCCGCTGGAAGTCTGCGGAACTCGTCCGTGACGACCTGCACATCACGCGCGCCCGAGGCGACCGCATCGACTACTGGGGCAACAGCTACTCCGGGGTGGGCGCGGTGCGGGGCTCGCTCGACGCTCGAACGGGCACCGCCGCCTGAGCATCCCGTTTGGGGCGTTTTGGGCTGGGCGCGCGGGCCAAGTTGTCCCGCACGGGCGACAACGCCGGCCGGGGCTAAACCTCGGCGGGGATCCAGTCGCCCGTCGCCAGGTACTGCACCTTCTTGGCGATCGACACCGCGTGGTCGGCAAAACGCTCGTGGTAACGCGACGCGAGCGTGGCATCCACCGTGTCGATGGCCTCGCCCTTCCAAGTCTCGCCGAGCACCTTGTCGAAGACCGAGAGGTGAAGCGCATCCACCTTGTCGTCCTCATTGCGGATGTCTTCCGCGATCGCGACATCCTCGGTCTTCAACAGTTCAACAAGCTTGCGGGCGATCTCGACGTCGAGCTGGCCCATGCTGGCGAAGGTCGGCCGAAGGCTCTTCGGAACCACCTTGTCAGGGAACCGGTACCGGGCAAGCTGGGCGATGTGCTCGCTCATGTCGCCCATGCGCTCCAGTGACGCGCTGATGCGCAGTGCGCTCACGACGATGCGCAGGTCGCGGGCGACCGGCTGCTGGCGGGCCAGGATGTTGATCGCGAGCTCATCGAGTTCCAGCGCGGCCACGTCGATCTTGCTGTCGTCGGCGATCACGGTCTCGGCCAGCGACACGTTGGACTCATTGAATGCACGCGTAGCGTGATCGATGGAAACGGCGACGAAGTCAGCGATCTCGACGAGGCGCTCCTGCACCTCGCGCAGCTCCTGCTGGAAAACTTCGCGCATCGTATTGTCCCTTCGCTGCGGGCACGGTCAAACCCGCACAGTTCTTGCGCCACTCTGGCCCGCGAAAGTTAACGGTCGGTAGCCGCGCCCTGAACATTGTTCGCAGCGCTGCGGAGCTTTTGCTACTGGCCTCTCGGCCCGGCCCAACTTGTAACTAATCTAGTCGCTATGGACCCCGCAACGCTGGTGCCCCTCGCGCTCGCGTTTGGCGTGCTCGTCGGTTCAGGGGTGACGGTAGTAATTATGTTTGCCGCCCGCCGAGGGCAGGATGCCGCCGAAGTTGTCAACACCGCGGTTCCGGATGGCGTCGACCAGGTTCTCGACACCCTGGAGTCTGCGGGCGTCGTGATCGACCCGTCGAACACCGTCGTGAAGGCATCGCCCGGCGCGCTCGCGTTCGGCCTCGTCTGGAACCGGGCACTGGTGCACCCCGAACTGATCACCATGGTCGATCGCGTCCGGCGCACCGGCGACCCGATCACCAAAGAAGTGCAGCTCACCCGCGGCCCGATCGGTGAGGCCACCATCTACCTGTGGGTGCGCGTCGCGCGGCTCGGTGCCCGCTACGTGCTGCTGATCGCCGAGGATCGCACCGAGGGCTACCGGCTCGAGGAGGTACGCCGCGACTTCGTGGCCAACATCAGCCACGAGCTCAAGACACCGATCGGCGCGGTCGGCCTGTTGGCCGAGGCGCTGGTGAGTGCCTCCGACGAGCCCGAGCAGGTCAAGAGATTCGCCAAGCGCCTCACCAAGGAGTCCGAGCGACTGGCGAAGATCACCCAGGAGATCATCCAGCTGTCGAGGCTGCAGGCGGCGGACGCGCTCACCAAGCCGTCACTCATCGACGTCGAGTCCGTGCTGGCCGCCGCCGTCGACCAGAACCGTGTCGCGGCCGACTCGCACGGCATCCACCTCGTCAGCGGGGGCGACGAAGCCTACGTGTACGGGGATGAGGCCCTGCTGGTCGTCGCCCTGCACAACCTGGTGGCCAATGCCATCCAGTACTCGCCCGACCACTCCCGAATCGGGATCGGAGTCAGCAATGTCGACGGCATCGTCGAGATAGCGGTGACCGACCAGGGTGTCGGCATCCCCGAAGACGAAAAGGATCGCGTGTTCGAGCGGTTCTATCGCAGCGACCCGGCCCGCTCGCGCAACACCGGCGGTTCGGGGCTCGGCCTCAGCATCGTCAAGCACGTCGCCCAAAACCACGGCGGCGACGTGCGGGTCTGGTCGCAGCCCGGCAGGGGTTCAACGTTCACCATCCGGCTGCCAGAGGCATCGCCGGCCACAGCAGCAAGCCTAGGAGCAACCCAGTGACCAGAATCCTGATCGTCGAAGACGAGCCGTCGCTCGCCGAGCCGCTCGCATTCCTGCTCGAACGCGAAGGGTACGAGCCGACGATCTGCGCGGACGGCCTGACCGCTGTCGCCGAGTTCGACCGCAGCGGCACCGACCTGGTGCTGCTCGACCTGATGCTGCCGGGCCTGTCTGGCACGGAGGTCTGCCGGGAGATCCGAAGCAGGTCCTCGGTGCCGATCATCATGCTCACCGCGAAAGACAGCGAGATCGATATCGTGGTCGGGCTCGAGCTCGGCGCGGACGACTACGTGACCAAGCCGTATTCCTCGCGCGAGTTGCTGGCGCGTATTCGGGCCATCCTGCGACGCCGCGTAGAGGATGAAATCGACAGCGAGTCGGTGCTCGAGTCCGGCACAGTGCGCATGGATACCGAGCGCCACACGGTGTCGGTGTCGGGCAAGGAGACCAAGATGCCGCTCAAGGAATTCGAGCTGCTCGAGGTGCTGCTTCGCAACGCGGGTCGCGTGCTCACCCGGGGCCAGCTGATCGACCGCGTCTGGGGTGCGGACTATTACGGCGACACCAAAACGCTTGACGTGCACATCAAGCGCATCCGTTCCCGCATCGAAGCGAATCCGTCAGAGCCGACCATGCTGCTGACGGTGCGAGGCCTCGGGTACCGGTTCGAGTCGTAGCCCCACGGCGGATCGTCGGCTGGGGCGGAACGCTCGCGGCAGGCGGATCGCTCGCGGCAGGCGGAACGCTCCTCGCCGCCGCTACTTGGTGGGCGTTGGGGTGGGCGTCAGCGTTGCGGTAGGCGTTGGCGTCGGTGTGTGGGTCGGCAACGGCGACGGCCCGAGGTTCTGGTAGGGCTGCTCCGAGTTGTTCAACACCGGGATCAGCAGGTTCTTGCCAGAGACGCTTCCGTACTGCAGGAAGATCTTGAGCAGCGCCCCAGCCGGAACGTCTGCGCCGCGGAAGACAACCTGCTTCACGCCCGGGTTTCCGAACGAGATCACCTGCCCCGCCGCGAGCGCGACGTGCACGGTCTTCGACTGGGCCGATCCGCCGGTGTGGCTGGTGTACTGGATGCCCAGGTCGATCTCGCTCGAACCGCTGTTGATGAAGACGCCGATGAGGTTGGCGTCGGTGTTCTTGGGGCTGATCGCGAAGGCGTTGCGAACCTGCAGTTTGCCCAGGTCGAGGCTCACGCCGTTGCCCGGGTTGTACTTGATCAGGGTCGCTACCGGCGTTAGAAAGGTGCAGCCGGTTGTGCCGAGGGCCAACCCGACCGCAAGAACCGCGGCAACCGCGATGCGTCGTCTCACGAAACCCTCCAGAAGCAACAAAACCAGTGGCCAGCTTAGCCTAGCGAGGTGTGCGGCCAGCGCTCGGGCGGCCCCGCCGACCTGAGATCTGCCTGTGATAAACTAGGTCTCTTCGAACGGAGCCCTATTCATGCTTTTTGAGGTCGGCGAGACAGTCGTTTACCCCCACCACGGCGCAGCAACTATCACCGAGGTGAAGAAGAGGATCATCAAGGGCGAAGAGAAGCTCTACCTGAAGCTCAACGTCACCCAAGGCGATTTGACCATTGAGGTTCCGGCGGACAACGTCGACCTGGTGGGCGTGCGTGATGTCATCGGCCGCGAGGGCCTCGACAAGGTTTTCGAGGTGCTCCGTGCGCCGTTCACCGAGGAGCCGACCAACTGGTCGCGGCGGTACAAGGCCAACCTCGAGAAGCTGGCATCCGGCGACGTGATCAAGGTTTCCGAGGTCGTTCGCGACCTCTGGCGTCGTGACCAGGACCGCGGCCTCTCAGCCGGCGAGAAGCGCATGCTGGCGAAAGCGCGGCAGATCCTCATCTCCGAGCTCGCGCTCGCAGAGAAGACGGATGAAGAGAAGGCCTCGACCGTGCTGGACGAAGTACTCGCCTCATAACCTCCGGGCAGGTCTTGCCTGAGGTTTCGTCCGGCGGAGGATTTCGTGACAGGTACCGCGACGGTCGGCGTCATTGTTGTCGCTGCTGGCTCCGGTTCGCGGCTGGGTGCTGACGTACCCAAGGCCTTTGTTTCGCTCGGCGGCGAGAGCATCCTCCAGCGCGCCCTTGAACCGGTGCTCGGGATGTCCGAACCGGCCCAGGTCGTCGTAGTCGTCCCCTCGCACCACCTCACGCGTGCGCAGGATGAGGTGCGAATCGTCGCGGGTGCCGCCGTCGAGTATGTGAGCGTCGTCATCGGGGGAGCCACACGGCAGTCGTCCGTTGCCGCCGGACTGGCCGCACTCTGGCCCGACATCGGGATTGTGCTCGTGCACGACGCCGCCCGCCCGTTTGCGCCGACGGCACTCTTCGAGGCGGTCATCGAGCGGGTGCGCGCATCCGGCCAGGGCGTCATCCCGGGGTTGCCCGTCGCCGACACCCTGAAGCACCTGCAGGAAGACGTCGCGCTCGAGACGATCGACCGCTCCGTTCTCAGCGCCATCCAGACCCCGCAGGGCTTCCCCCACATCGAACTGGCGCGGTCATACGAGGCCGCCACCCAGGAATACACGGACGACGCAGCCGTATTCGCCGCCGCCGGCCACACCGTACGCGTCATCCAGGGCGACGCGCTCGCCTTCAAGATCACCACCCCGTGGGACCTTCGGCGCGCCCAGGCGCTCATCGACCCGGCCGTCGGCAGAGCGGCAACCCAGCGGTCAGGAATCGGCATCGACATCCACGCCTACGACGAGTCCGTTCCCCTGTGGCTGGGCGGGCTGCACTGGCCCGACGAACCCGGACTCGCCGGGCACAGCGACGGGGATGCCCTGTCGCACGCGATCTGCGACGCCCTGCTCTCCGCAGCCGGCCTCGGAGACCTCGGCAGCCGCTTCGGCACCGACGATCCGCGATTCGAGAATGCGCACGGCGAGATCTTCCTGCGCGCGACCCTCGAGCTCGTCGCGGGCGCCGGGTTCGGCATCCGGAACGTCGCCGTGCAGGTCATCGGCAATCGCCCGCGACTGGCTGCACGACGCGGCGAACTCGAGAAGCATCTCGGCGACATCCTTGGTGCCCCGGTCAGCGTCGCGGCGACAACCTCCGACGGACTGGGTTTTACCGGTGCCGGCGAAGGCCTTGCGGCAATCGCCACCGCCCTGCTCTCGTCGTAACGGGCGTGGCCGGCTCGATAAACTCTCGTTCGTGACTATCCGGCTCTACGACACCAAGGCGCAGGCGCTGAGGGACCTCGTTCCCCTCGTACCGGGTCAAGTCGGAATCTACGTGTGCGGTCCCACCGTGCAGTCGTCGCCTCACATCGGGCACCTTCGTTCCGCACTCGTCTACGACCTCTGGCGGCGCTGGCTGACCTATCGCGGTCTGCGTGTGACCCTGGTGCGCAACGTCACAGACATCGACGACAAAATTTTGGCGAACGCGCGGCCGTCGGGACCCGCCACCCCGGACCCAGCGCCAGGCCAGAGGCCCGGCCTGGACGGCGAGGAATGGTGGGCGCTGGCGTACCGGTACGAGCTCGAGTTCACCAGCGGGTACCAGAAGCTGGGCATCCTGGCACCCACCTACGAACCACGCGCGACCGCCAGCATCACCGAAATGCAGGCCCTCATCACACGGCTCATCGATGCGGGCCACGCCTACCAGGCGGCCGACGAGTCCGGTGACGTCTACTTCGACACCGCCAGTTGGCCGGCGTACGGCGAGCTGACCCACCAGAACCCGGCCAACATGGAGGCGGCGACCGACGCCGACCCGCGAGGCAAGCGTGCACCCCAGGACTTTGCACTCTGGAAGGGCTGGAAACCCAGCGAACCCGCATCCGCATCCTGGGCGAGCCCGTGGGGAGCAGGCCGACCAGGCTGGCACATCGAATGCTCGGCCATGTCGTCGCGCTATCTGGGGCCACAGTTCGACATCCACGGCGGCGGGCTCGACCTGAGATTTCCGCACCACGAGAACGAGATCGCACAATCGACGGCCGCGGGGGATGCGTTCGCCCAGTACTGGGTGCACAACGGACTCGTCAACGTGAACGGCCAGAAGATGTCGAAATCGCTCGGCAACTCCATATATGCTTCGGAATTTCTTACCCAGGCCAGGCCGCTCGTCGTTCGCTACTATCTCGGCTCCGCCCACTACCGCTCGACGATCGACTACCACGATGGTGCACTCGTCGAAGCCGAGTCGGCGCTGGACCGCATCGAAACGTTCCTCGACCGGGTCGGCCGCCGCCTCGAAGACACCCGCTTTGCCGGAAGCGGTGCACCCGTGCTTCCACCAGCCTTCGTCGACGCCATGGACGATGACCTCGCGATACCCCAGGCCCTCGCCGTGCTGCACGAGCGGGTGCGAGCCGGCAACGCCGCACTGGACGACGAAGACCTCGCCCTCGCCGCCCAGATCCGCGGCGAGGTCACCGCGATGACGGAGGTGCTCGGGATCAATCCGCACTCTCCCGAGTGGAGAACAGGGGCATCCGCCCCCGCCGACCGGGCGCTCGGGGCGCTCGTCGACCGGCTCATCGAAGACCGGGAAGCGGCACGGGCTGCCCGCGATTTCACCGCAGCGGACCGCATCCGTGATGAACTGGCAGCAGCCGGCATTACGGTTGAAGATTCGCCGACCGGCACACATTGGAGCGTTGAACCGTGAGCAGAGTGATTTTGTGAAGAACACCGCAGGGGAGCGCAAGGGTCGCCCCGGCGCCGTGCGCCAGGGGAGCAAAGGCAAACAGGTCGGCTCGGGCGGCCAGGGACGACAGGCGCTCGAGGGCAAAAAGCCGACACCCAAGGCCGAAGACCGCCCCTATCATCCTGCAGGCAAGCGCAAGGCCGCGGCGGAGCGCTATGAAGCCGCCGGCGGGCGGCCGCGTACAGCATCGAGCGGCGGCGCCCCCCAGAACTCCCGGCCGCGCAGCCGAAACAAGAGCGCGGACGAGACCGAGGTCGTGACCGGCCGCAACTCTGTACTCGAGGCCCTTCGCGCCAGGATCCCGGCGACCGCGCTCTACGTCGCGACCCGGATCGAAGTGGATGATCGCGTCAAAGAGGTACTGAACCTCGCCAACCACCGCGGCATCCCGGTGCTCGAAGTCATGCGCCCCGAACTTGATCGTCTCGCCGGGTTCGACTCGGTGCACCAGGGGCTCGCGCTCAAGGTTCCACCCTACGAGTACGCGCATCCTGTCGACCTTCTGGAGCTCACCATCAGCAGGGGCAAGAAGCCGTTGTTCGTCGCGCTCGACGGCGTGACCGATCCCCGCAACCTCGGTGCCATCATCCGCTCAGTCGCAGCATTCGGGGGGCAGGGCGTCATCGTTCCCCAGCGGCGATCCGTCGGGCTGACCGCCTCCGCATGGAAGACGTCGGCAGGGGCCGCGGCCCGCACACCGGTCGCCATGGCCGCCAACCTCACCCAGACGCTGAAAGCGTTCAAGGAGCGCGGGGTGTTCGTGCTCGGCCTCGACGGCGGTGGCGACATCGCACTGCCTGAACTGCAGCTCGCGAACGAGCCGGTGCTGCTGGTGGTCGGAAGCGAAGGCAAGGGGCTGTCGCGACTCGTCACCGAAACCTGTGACGCGGTGGTGTCCATCCCGATCTCCTCGGCCACCGAGTCCCTCAACGCGGGCATCGCCGTCAGCGTCGCGCTCTACGAGATCTCAAAGCGCCGCGCACTCGCCTGACGCGGGCGCGGGGTTAGGCCCGGGCTCTGGCGTTGGCGCTGGCGCTGGCGCTGGCCTGGCCTCTGGCTTTTTGCGCTGGCTCTGGCGCTGGCGGGAGAAACGGTCCCGCGGCGGGAGTTACAACTCCGTCCGCGTGCGGGTTTCTCCGCCCGGAGCCTGCAGTTTCTCCCGCCACCCGAACGTCACGAGTCGGCGAGGGCGAGGCGGTCGTGCAGGCGTTTCGCCCAGCGCGGCGCCCACCACATGATGCCCTGCTGCCAGGTCATGAAGGCCGGCACCAGCAGGCAGCGCACCAGCGTGGCGTCGAAGAACACCGCCACCGCAAGCGCGATTCCGAGCTGCTTGATGATCATGAGGTCCCCGCTCGCAAAACCGGCGAACACGACGATGATGATCAGTGCCGCCGAGGTGATGATGCGACCAGAGCGCTGCAGCCCGAGCGCGATCGCCTCCCGGGGCGCCGTACCGGCATCCAGTCGTTCCTTGATCCGGCTGAGCAGGAACATCTCGTAGTCCATCGCGAGACCGAAGCCGAACACGATCGTCAGCAGCAGCACGATCACATCCACCCCGAACACATGCGCGGAGTCGAAATTCAGGAGCCCCGAGAAGTGGCCGTCCTGGAATCCCCAGACCAGCGTGCCCATCGAGGCCCCCAGCGACAGGGCGCTGGCGACGAGTGCCTTGAGCGGCACGACAACCGAACCGGTCATGAGGAACAGCAGGATGACCGTTCCGAGCACAATGATGAGCAGCGCCAGCGGGGCGCCGCGCACGAGCGAATCCGCGAGGTCTGCGGTGCTGGCGTCCAGGCCGGTAACCCAGTGGTCGAACGCCGGCGGATGAGCCCGGATGGTGCGTACGACCGACACCCCATCACTGCCCGAGACTCGCACGACGGTGCCCCACGCCTGCCCGGACTGGGTTGGCGCGCCCACCGAGTGCACGCCGGGGAGGGACCTCACGGTCCTCGCCCAGGAGATGGCCTCCGACCTCGTGCGGGTCACCAGCTCAATTCGCGGAGTTGCGGCATCCGGAAAATCGTCCACCACCGTCGTCGTGAACGTGTATTGGCTCGAAACCCTCGGGATTGCGTCGACGCTGGTGTTGGCGAGCTGCAGCGACACCAGCGGGCTCCCGATCGCCAGCAGTACGACCGCACACGCGATCGTGATGAGCGCCGGATGCCGCTGCACGCGCCTGGTCAGACGTGAGAAGAACCCGTCCTCCGGGGCCACATCACCGAATCGGCCCATGAACCCGCGGATGCCGGGAACTCGCGTGAGCACGCCAGGGTGCGCCAGCCGCTCGCCGGCGACGCTCAGCAGGGCCGGCATCAGCGTGAGCCCCGACAGCATCGAAAAGACGGTGACGAAAACCGATGCGAGGCCGATCTCGCGAACGACCACAGGCTCGAACACCAGCAGGCCGAGGGATGCGATGGCGAAGGTTGTGCCCGAGAACGCGACAGTTCTCCCTGCGCTCGCCGTCGTCGCTCCGATCGCCTCGATGCGCAGCTGCCGTCGCCGGGTGGGATCAATCCCGGTACTCCGATCGCGGTGCCGATATTCCTCCCGGAACCGGCTCACGAGCAGCAGCCCGTAATCGATCGAGAGGCCGAGACCGACCGCGGTGATGACGTTGATGACCGTGGCATCCACATCGGTCACGAAGGTCGTGACGAACAAGGCCCCGAACGCCCCCAAAATCGAGGCGATTGCGCCCAGCAGCGGCAGGCCTGCCGCAATGAATCCACCGAAGACCACGAGCATGACGACCAGGGCAATCGGCAGCGCGACCGTTTCGCCGCGCTCCAGGTCTTTGCTTGACTGCCCGAGGAGCGAGTCCAGGAGCAGGTTTCCGCCACCAACGGAGACGGTGGCGTGCGGGAAGCTCCGTCGAGCGGTAGCGGCGGTGAGGTCGAGCAGGTCCCGCACCTGCTTCTCTGCTGCGGCTGTCGGTGAAGCGGAACCGACCCCCAGTGTGGAAATCGAGAGCAGCACGCCGCGCCCATCCGTCGAGAACAGCGGCGCAATTGCGGGCTGGCGAGAGCCGTCGGCACGCAGCGGAACCGCAAGAGGATCCACATAGACGGCGTGCGGCAGGTGCGCCGCCTGGGCGCCGATCGATGCCGCCAGCGACGCCAGGGTGGGAGAGGCGAGATCAACGCCCTGGATGAGCAGCGTGTAAGTGGTGCGCTTGGTGCCGGATGCGAGCAACTGTGAGCCGTGATAGCTCTCCTCCTGCACGGAAGGAGCGCCGCTGGAAAGCCGCCCGAACAGCGACTGGCCGCCCAGCCCGAGGATCGCGGTGCCCAGGATGACCGCGACCACAACCAGCCACGCACCCAGGAACAGCAGTGGATGCCGGGCACTCGTCATGCCGATCCGGCCGAGAACGCTTCGGGTCGCGCGATCGGGCATCGAACCTCCGTCTACACCTTCAGGCGCCAGTCATTCTCGTCGATGATATCGACGGGCAGCGTGATGTTGTCAGTCACCGGGGCGATCACTGTTGCCTCGTCGCGCCGGTGGCGCAGAACCTCGTCGACATACGAATTGAGCGCCTCAGCAAGGGGCACGTCGCGACCCTGGTTCTGCGACAGGTACCAGCGGTGGTCGAGCAGCTGGTGGAAGATCTCGGCCGGCTCCAGCTTCCCGCGCAGGTCCTTCGGGATGGCGCGAATGACCGGCTCGAATACCTGTGCCAGCCACTCGTGGGCCACCATCTCTTCATCGACGTCCTTCTTGCCGAACGTCGCGCGATATGAGTCGAGGTCGTTGAGCAGGCGCCTGGCCTGGTTTTCGCCGGCGTCCAGCCCGGTGAGCCGCAGCAGCCGTCGTGAATGATGGCCGGCATCCACCACCTTCGGCTGGATGCGCACCTGGGTGCCGCTCTCATCGGTCTTGATCGCGAGCTCTTCAATGTCGAAGCCGAGGTGGTTGAGGCGTTCGACCCGCTGGTTGATGCGCCACCGCTCGGACTGGTCGAACTCCTCCGACCCGGTGAGCTCCTTCCAGAGACTCCGGTAGGCGGCGACGATCCCGTTGCTGACCTCGAGTGGGTCGAGGTCCTCATCCAGTCGTCCGCCCGACTGCAGGTCGAGCAGTTCGCCCGCGATGTTGACCCTGGCGATTTCGAGGTCATTCTCGCGCTGGCCGTTCGACAGGCCGTCGTAGAGCTGGCCGGTCTCGGCATCGACGAGGTAGGCCGCGAATGCGCCCGCGTCTCGCCGGAACAGGGTGTTCGACAGCGACACATCACCCCAGAAGAAGCCCACGATGTGCAGCCGCACGAGAAGGACGGCGAGGGCATCGACGAGCCTCGTCGCGGTCTCCGGGCGCAGCGACTGCGAATACAGCGCCCGGTACGGCAGCGAAAACTTCAGGTGCCGCGTGACGAGCACAGCGTCGAGCTCGTTGCCGTCCGCATCGGTGCGGTTGGTGATGACTGCGATGGGGTCGACGCATGGCACATCGATCCGCTGGAGGGTGCGCAGCATCTCGTACTCGCGTCGCGCAAACTCGGCCGACGTCTCCTTGATGGCGATCACGTACCCGCCAAGGTGGGCGAAGCGCACCAGGTGTCGCGAGATGCCTTTCGGCAACGCGGCGATGGTGTCATCCGGCCATTCTTCGAGCGGCACATTCCACGGCAGGTCGAGGAGGGCAGGATCGGCAATCGCCGAGGTGATGTTAAGTGAACCGGCCATCCGATTCCTTACCTGTGTAGTCGAGGGGGCCCGTCACCGGGAGATACAGCTCGCGGTGACAGACCCGCCAAATCGACTAGCCCTGCTTGAGACGCGTGAGGTCTTCGGCCGGGACGATGACCGCTTCACCGAGGCGCGAGCCCGACTCGACGTCGAACAGGTGGATGTGGCCTTCCTTAGGAGTGAGGAACACCTTGTCGCCGGCGACGGGGTGGCTGCGTCCATCGACGCGCACGCACAGGTCCACGCGCTGGCCATCGACCTCTGCGTGGCCGAAGAGGTTGCCGTCAGCGCCCAGCTCTTCGATGACATCCACCTCGACCGGAAGCCCGTTGCCTGACGGCGACAGCGTGACATCCTCGGGGCGAATACCGACCGTGACCGTCTTGCCCTTGATCGAGCCGAGCGTTGCCCGGTCGACCTTGACGACGTGGGAGCCGAATTTCACGCCCTCTTCGGTGAAGTCGGACTGGAACAGGTTCATTGCCGGGCTGCCGATGAAGCCGGCGACAAACACGTTGGTCGGGTTCTCGTACAGGTCGCGAGGGGTACCGATCTGCTGCAGCACGCCGTCTTTCAGCACTGCGATACGGTCACCCATGGTCAGCGCCTCGGTCTGGTCGTGCGTGACATAGACCGTGGTGACACCGAGACGGCGCTGCAGCGACGCGATCTGCGTGCGGGTCTGCACGCGAAGCTTCGCGTCGAGGTTGGAGAGCGGCTCATCCATGAGGAACACCTGGGGCTGGCGCACGATCGCGCGGCCCATGGCGACGCGCTGACGCTGGCCACCCGAGAGGGCCTTCGGCTTGCGGCCGAGGTAGGGCTCGAGGTCGAGCAGCTTGGCCGCTTCGAGCACCCGGTTTGCGCGCTCCTCCTTGTTGACTCCGGCGATCTTCAGCGCGAAGCCCATGTTCTCGGCAACCGTCATGTGCGGGTAGAGAGCGTAATTCTGGAACACCATTGCGATGTCCCGGTCCTTAGGCGGAACGTCGGTGACATTGCGATCACCGATGAATACGTTGCCCGCGTTGATCTCCTCGAGACCGGCGAGCATACGAAGCGTCGTCGACTTTCCACAGCCGGATGGCCCGACCAGAACGAGGAATTCGCCGTCTTCGACCTTGATGTCGATTGCATCGACGGCCGGGCGAGTGGAACCCGCATAGATACGGGTTGCTTTGTCAAACGTGACAGATGCCATGGTTGTACTACTCCTTCACCGGCAGGTACGTGCCGGACGATCCTTAGTGAATGGATTAGGCGCGACAGTGCGCCGTTCGCCATTATGCCACCCAATGTGGGGTAACGCCCAATGTCGTCGGCTCGCGGTACCCGCTTTGGAAAGCTCCCAGTTAGCCCCTCTACTATCCTGAGAGCACCAGCCATCAACTTCAGTGAGGTCGTTTTGACATACCCGGGCGCCGAAGATCGTGGCACCAAGAACCAGCGTCGCGAGGCAGCCCGAGAGAAGGCCCGCGAACTGCGGGACCAGCAACGCAAGCAGGAACGCCGTAACCGGATCCTGCTCCAGGGTGGTATCGGTGTGGGAATCCTGGCCGTCCTGGCCATCATTGCGCTGGTTCTGACGACGAGCATCACCCGCCCCGCGCCCGGGCCTCTCAACATGCGCAGCGACGGCATCATCATCGGCAAGGACCTCAAGGCTGTGCGCACGCCGGCCATCCCGGCAAACGGAAAGCCGGTCGCGACCGTGCGCGACAAGAAGTCGAGCGTCGTCAGTATCCGCATCTACCTGGACTATTTCTGTCCCGTCTGCAACGCGTTCGAGACCGCTAACCGAGCACAGTTGACGAGCTGGCTGAAGAAGGGCGCGGCGACGCTCGAGATTCATCCCATCTCCCTGCTCGACCGCAGCTCGCTCGGAACGCAGTACTCCACGCGTGCCGCCAACGCGGCCGCCTGCGTGGCCAACTATGCTCCGGATGACTACTGGGCCTTCACCCAGGAGATGTACGTCAGGCAGCCGACAGAGAACACGGTCGGACTGTCGGATTCGCAGATCCTGGCGGTGATGTCCGCGGCGAAGGTGCATGACCTCTCACAAATCAAGCCCTGCGTGACGAAGCAGAAATTCAAGACATGGGTGGATGCGGCGACGACCAGGGCAGAGAACGGTCCGTTGCCCGACTCGACGGCGAAGTCGGTGCTTGGCACCCCGACGATCATCGTCGACGGGGTCGAGTACCCCATCACGAGCAGTGATGTGAATAGTGCGTCCGCCTTTGCCGCGTTCGTCGAGCAGACGGCAGGTGCCCAGTTCAACGGGAGCGCGCCGAGTTCTACACCGACCCCCACGCCGACACCGACTTCGACGATCGCGGGGTAGTGGGGACTGGCGCTGGGCTTATCCGAGCTGGCGCTTGGTTCACCCGCGAGTTGGCGGCTGTGTCGGTCGTGGGTTGGCGCGTCTTTCGGTAGTGAGTTGACGCGTCTGTCGGTCGTGGGTTGGCGCGTGTGTCGGTCGTGGGTTGGCGCGTCGTTCGGTAGTGAGTTGGCGCGTCTGTCGGTAGTGAGTTGACGCGTGTGTCGGTCGTGAGTTGGCGGTTGTTGTCGCTTGGCC
>Ga0302202_10000402_pt1 | contig 56894 bp, 58 predicted proteins | sample II_Bog_N3_3_FD_194579 | JGI IMG/M metagenome (GOLD analysis project Ga0302202, IMG submission 194579) | Peat permafrost microbial communities from Stordalen Mire near Abisko, Sweden - II_Bog_N3_3 | ecosystem: Environmental > Terrestrial > Soil > Wetlands > Peat | place: Sweden: Abisko... | reverse complement strand
GCGCGACCTCGTGTTGAAGCATCGCGGTCTGTCTCTCGAGCTGGCGAAACGCCGACGCAAGCTCCTTCTCAGCCTTCTGGCGGCGCCGCTCGCTACGATAGCCGGCCCGGCCTACAACGAGCCCAAGTCCGGCGAGAAATGCTATCCTAAGGACCACAAAAATGTTCTGGAGGAAGTCCGTCGGGGGGCCCTGGCCAAGAGTCAGTCGCTCCCCTATTCCCCCCGCCACCGGCAGGATGACGGAGGCAACCAAAAGGTAACGCGTGAACTTACCCACAGCTGAATCCACGTAGAGCAAGTCCAGGAACGTGCTGCGCGACGCCTTTCCACACCCAAGGATTGAAAGGAGGATCAGCGCCGATCCGCCACCCGCGAGGAGGAGCGTCGTGTACCCTGAAAAGGGTAGCGCCACGTAGGCGCGTGCGGGTGCAAGGCCAACGGCGAACCCGACTGACGCAACGCCGACCGCCAAACCTAGGATTGAAACGGCGCGTAACGGCCAGCGAAGACTATCGGGTACTGGTCGCATGGATCGATAGCCTATCTATCGGACATCTTGAGTCGCCCTTCAGCTCTTTCGTCTGAAAGGATCCTGCAGCGTCTGCCTATTGGTCGACGAAATGTACCTCGGGCTTGTGCCCGTTTTTCCCGTTCTTCCCGTTCCTGGAAGGAACTTCAAACTTGGCCATCCCCTTGCGCTTGGGCTCGGGCAACACGGGTCTGATCGGCACATGGTCGGCTTGCACAGCCTCGGCGGGAGCATCGGCGGCGATCCCGTGTACCATCTGCAATAGGTTCCCAACTGCCGCCTTCACCTCGGCGGACTGGGCTTGGAGCTTCTGGGCGGAGGTCGATGCCTGCTCCGCTAGGCCCGCATTGGTCTGAGTGATCTGGTCCATTCCGGCCACGGCCTGGTTAAGCTGCGTTATGCCCTCGCTTTGCTCATGCGAGGCCTGCGCGATGCCCCCCACCATCTCGTCAAGCTGGCGGATGCGCTCCACGATGGCGCTAAGACTCGCGGCAACCTGGCCGCTGATCGCGACGCCCTGCTCGCTCTTCGAGGAGGCATCCTCAATCTTCGCCGCGGTCTCCTTGGCCGCCTGAGCCGAGCGCTGCGCGAGGTTCCTGACCTCTTCCGCCACGACGGCAAATCCCGCGCCCGCCTCCCCTGCCCTAGCTGCCTCGACGGCTGCGTTCAACGCGAGGATGTTGGTTTGGAAGGCTATCTCGTCGATCGTCTTGATGATCTTCGATATCTCCGCGCTGGACGAGTGTATCGCAGCCATTGCCCCGTTCATCGCCTCCATGTCCCGGGCGCCTGCATCCGCAGTCGACCGGGCTTCGGCGGCAAGGTTCTTAGCGGATTGGGCGCTTTCGGAATTCCTCTGGGTCATGCTCGCCATCTCGTGAAGCGAGGCGCTGCTTTCTTCGAGTGACGCGGCCTGCCGGCTGGCACCGTCGGCCATGGAGCTGCTGACCTCAGCCACAGTGAGGGCTGCTCCATAGGTCTGGTTTGATTCCGAGGAAAGGAGGTCCGCGATTGCTGAGATGGGGCGCGTGATGGATCGGATCACGAACCACGCCGCTGCGATCGCAAGAAGAGCTCCTACCGCCGTCGAGATGATTACAAGCAGCTCGTTGCGCTTCTGGTCGTCCCGTGCGCGCTGCTCGAGCTCACTCTGGAATCCGATGACCGACTGGCGCACGCGCCCGAGGGCCGCGGTGAACAAAGGAGCTATGCGGTTGATCTGGGTGTCGACCAGATCGTTCCTCTCGTGCTTTAGGTCGATGATGGATTGGAGCGACAGAGTGTAATCGTCGGCCGACACACGGAGCGACTTGAGCAGCTTGTCCTTTTCCTCGTCCTTGAGAGACGCGTCCATCTTCACGAGTTCCTCCTGGTCCTTCTCCAGCTTATCAATCGAGGCGCCTACCGACTTTATGCCCGCGCGCGCCGACTCAGCGAAGTCCTCACGCGAGGTGAGGAGGAACGAATTCACCAGACTGCTGCATTCGAAATAGGCCTTGAGCGCGTTGGAAACCTTGAAGGCCCCGTTCATGTCGCCGTTGTTCTTGGCGTCGGTCAGCACCTTCTGGAGGCCCTTTGCGATCGAGTCGCCAAGCGGCGTCAACTTCCCTGCCACTACGGCGTCAAGCTTGCCAGAATTCTCCACCACGCGCTGGAACGCGCTGTCGTACTGCCCAAGGAGCTTGCCCGCCTCGTCGAGCTGCTGTTTGCGCTCAGGGTCCTCAATCAGCTGGGCCGCCTTGGCGAGGTCCTGGTCGAGTTTTTGCTTAGAGTCCTGGTATGCCTTGGTGTGCTCAGAGGTGGGCGTCGCGAGGAATTCGTTTACGTGGAGCTTCAGCTCGAGCATCGAAGTCTCCAAAGTGGCCGCCGTGTTGGTCTCCTGGGTGCTGCCCGCGTACAGGGCCAGCTTGCGTCCCGAGGCCCCTAGGGTTAGCCATGCGACCGCGGAAACGATCCCGAGGAGCACGAGGACAAGGGTGAAGCCGAGCGCTATTCTGCGCCCGATAGTCAGGTTGCCTGAGGTCATATTTTGGGGTTAGGTAACTAAGAAATGGGAACGACTCAGTCGTCCTCCAACTTGAACTTGATCGGGAACGAGACTTTGATTGGCACCGCGTTCCCAGCCTTCCTCGCAGGCTTAAACTTCCAGCGGGCAAGGGCATCAAGCGCAGGGGTCGAAAAGGCGGCGTTACTCGTTTTCACGACTTTCGCGTCCGTCACATTCCCCTTTTCGTCTATCGTGCAGGACACCGTCACCACGCCGGGAATACCGGCACGGCGGAGTTCCTCGGGATAAGCCGGGCTGACCGTCCTGACAGGAACGGGAGGTTCCGTCCCCTCGTCAGCCCGTGCAAACGGGGCACATATCGCCAATGCGGAAACGAGAACAAATGAAGCGTGAAGTCTCATATTCGTAACACCGAGATCGGCTCCGAAAGCGAAGGATTAAGTAAAAACACGCACAAACACGGTGAACGCCGACCCCATACGGCACCGCAAAAGCACGCTAACAGCCCGGTGCAGCACCGGGTTCCGTGACGCACCTGGTGGATCAAAAAATCTTTTCTGCGGCCATATTCGGCCTTGGGAAGCGGGGCCTGCGTGCCGATGCTTTTTTTCCCTGGGTGTCCGCCATAAGGATTGCCCTTCCAACTGCTACCGTTGATTTTAACGACTCTATACGCCTCATGACTGCAGAGACGAAACTGCGGCGCATTGCCACGCTAGCCGCGGGCCTTGCAGTCGCCCTAGGAATAATGGCCCTCACGGGGCTCTGGCTTCACGTGGAGGTGCTGCGAACGCTGCACCCCGGATGGAACGCCATCGGACCAAACTCAGCCCTGTGCTTTGTGCTTTTAGGCGCCGCGCTTCTGTTGATTCAGAGCACGGACAGCCGCCCTAGGGCCATCGCCGCCTACGTGCTGGCCGTCGCCGTGACCCTCCTGGCAAGCCTTTCCCTGCTCTCGTTCCTGGCGGGGTTGCCTCCCCCGTTCACCAATCTGCTGTTTAGCAGGGAGGACCCACGGGTACCGGGTCCGGTTCATGTGCCACTGAACACAACCCTGCCCTTCATCATTTCGGGCCTTGGAATCCTGTGCCTGAACGTGCGCCGCCGCTCGTGGCTGTCCCTGTCCAATTGGCTGGCCCTGTTGGTGGCGTATTATGCCCTGATCACCCTGGTCGGCTATCTCCTGAATTCGGCCATGACCTCGGTCGGCATGTCGGTGGGAAGCATCATCGGTTTCCTTTTTCTTGGTACCGGCCTCCTGCTCACCCGGTTCAATTCGCAGCTTCTTGCCGTGTTCTCACGCGCCCATGCCCTGGGGTTTGTCGCCTTTCGCCTGCTCATTTTCGGGGTCAGCGTTCCGCTCATCATCTATGCGCTGGCTGCATGGTGGCTTTTCCCTCTTATTCCCGCGCAGACGGACGTGGCCATGCTGGTCGTCCTCATCTCGTCGGTCTTCCTTTTTGGAACCATTGCGTCACTCCTCCAGGAGATGGAGTCCATGGACCGGCAACGTCGCGATGCCGAGGGTTCCCGGGATGCTCTCATGGCGAGGATGCAGCACCAGGCGGCCACGCTTGAAGTCCAGGTCGCGGAGCGCACCCGGCGCCTGCACGAGTCCACTTCCCGACTGCAGCTGGCTCTTCATTCGGGAGGCTACGGGGTTTTTGACTGGGATATCAGCACCGGAATTCAAGTATGGGACGAGCGGCAGTGTGCCATCTATGGCCTAAAGCCAGAGCAGTTCGATGGCCGCTATGAGACGTGGCTCAGCCTCCTTCATCCCGAGGACCGGAAAAAGGTACCCTCGCTGCGCCTCGTAGAAAAGGGCAGCGCTCAAACCGTGGGGACGGGAAGCGACTCTGAGTTTCGGATCATACGCCCGAACGGTGACATTCGTAATATATTTTCCCGTACCACGTTGCATCGCGACAGCACGGGCAGGGTCGTCCGGATGGTCGGGATCAACAAGGATGTCACTTCCGAACGGGAGCGCGAGCAGGCGGTGGCCGCGCTCAATCAGCGCCTCCTTTTCGTTCTAAATGCCACGGGATACGGCGTGTGGAAGTATGACTATGCAACGGATGCAATGGACTGGGACGACCGGCTGCTTGAGATCTATGGCATCTCGCGCGACCAACTGACCGGGCACGTGCGCGACTGGGAAAGTCGCGTACATCCTGACGATCTTCCCACTGCGGTTGCGGACATCGACCGAACCCTGAGGACGGGCGCGATCCAGCTCGAGCACACCTTTCGTATCGCAAAGCCGGACGGTAAGATCCGATATATCGCTTCCCGCGGGTACCTGCTGCGCGCTCCGGATGGGACACCGCAGAGCATGGTCGGCTTCGACAGCGACATCACCGACGAGCACGACCTAAGGGAGGAGCTTCGCATCACCGAGGAGCGCTGGCAACTCGCGCTGGCCGGCAACAACGACGGCGTCTGGGATTGGAACCACCAGACCGGAAAAGTGTACCGGAACGCGCGCTTCGCTGAAATCCTGGGTTACACCCCGGAGGAACTCAGCGCCGATCCCCATATATGGCGCCGCTTGGGCCATCCGGAGGACATTCCCGTGGTCGACATCGCCATCGCAGACCATCTCGAGGGAAGGAAGCCCGTATACCAATGTGAGTACCGGCTTAGGCACAAGGCTGGCCACTGGGCTTGGGTGCTCGACCGCGGCAAGATCGTGGCCAGGGATCCCCAAGGCATGCCCCTGCGCCTCGTGGGCACCCAGACCGATGTCACTCCCCGAAAACAGCTCGAGGAGCGGCTCCGGCACGGCGAGGAGATGTCGCTTCAGCTCAGCCGGCTTGCTCAGATCGGCGCCTGGGAGTGGGACCTTGCCTCTCAGAAAGTCACGTGGTCCCCGGAGATGTTCCGCATCCATGAGGTGGACCTCGGATATGAACCCACAAGCGGGAAAACCCTGGATTTCTATCCGGACCACGTCAGGTACACGCTTGAGGAAGCCCTCAAAAATGCCTCCGAGGACGGTATTGGCTTTGACCTGGAGCTCCCCATGACCACGGCGCGGGGCAACAAGCTCTGGGTGAGGATGCTCGGAAGAGCCGAGGTCAAGGAGGGTCGGCCTTCGCGCGTCTACGGCGCCTTCCAGGACATCACGGCCCGCCGCGACGCCGAGGAGATGCGGCGACACCTTGAGGGCCAGCTTTTCCAGGCCCAGAAAATGGACACCTTGGGCACGCTGGCCGGCGGCATCGCTCACGACTTCAACAATCTCTTGACGGGGATCCTTGGCTACCAGGAGCTGGCCCTGGAGACTATCGAGGAGGGAAATCCCGTGCGCGAGTACCTGAGCGCGGCCAGGGAGGCCAGCCTAAGAGCACGAGAATTGATCGACCATATTCTGACCTTCTCGCGCCAGTCCGGGAGCGAGAAGCTGCCGGTCGATGTAGGGCAGCTGATCGAGGATGCGGGCCGGTTCCTTCGCGCTACGGTGCCCGCAACGATCCGTATCGAGGTCAAGATCGCGAAGGACTGCGGCCGCGTGTTGGCCGACGCTACCCAGCTGCATCAAGTGCTGCTCAACCTTGGTTCAAACGCCGCCCATGCAATGCGAGCTTCCGGAGGCACCATGCACATCGGCCTTTCGCCCATTTCACTGGACGAAAGTCATGCACAGGCGATCAACCAGCGTGGCGCAGGCAACTTCCTCATGCTAACCTTCCGCGATAGCGGGCACGGTATGGATGAGGAGACAACCAGGAGAATCTTTGACCCATTCTTCACCACCAAGGAGGTGGGACAGGGCACGGGGCTCGGCCTCTCGGTCGTTCACGGCATCGTTCAGGCCCATCAGGGATCCATCATCGTGGACAGCGCGCTTGGCAAGGGCACGACGTTCACGATCTACCTACCCGAGGTCGCCAAGATAGAAGAACCCAGCGACGAGCAATCGGGCGATGCCGTCCCCCGGGGCACAGGACAGTTGGTGGCCATGGTGGACGACGAGGACATCGTTCGGAGTCTTGCACAGATGGCACTTGAGAAGCTCGGCTACCGGGTCGCATCGTTTGAGTCACCGGTGCGCTGCCTCGAGGTACTCCGCCAGAATCCAGGGGACTTCGCGCTGCTCTTGACCGACCAGACCATGCCGATAATGAAGGGCATTGAGCTCGCCTCCGAGGCGCGCGTCGTGGCGCCCGACCTACCTGTCGTCATTATGTCCGGGTATTTCTCGCGCATATCGCCCGACAAGTTGGCCCAGATTGGGCACGTTACGTTGCTTTCCAAGCCCTTCACCAATGATGAGTTGGCGGTCGCGGTCCACCGAAGCATCGCCGCGGAGGACTAGGCGGGGCCCGGCCCCTCTCCCCATATTAGTTCTGTTTCAGGAGCTTGTAGACGAGGGCCGAATTGGCGTTCGCCTGGGCCAGCATCGCGGTGCTGGCCTGTTGGAGGATGCTGAACCTTGCGAGCTGGGTCGACTGCGCGGCGACGTCGGTATCGCTGATATTGGAAATGGCCGATGTGAGATTCTCGGACTGCACTTGGAGCGCCGAGGAGGCGGTCTGGAGGCGCACCGCTGCCCCCCCGTTCGTAGCCTGGGCGTTGGCCACCTGCGCAACGGCCGCGGTAAGGTCCGCGACCGCATTGGGGCTCGAGACACTCAGATTGAAGTTGCCTGAGCTGTCCTGTCCAATGACGGCTGCCGTGGAGCCCTGCTGGAGGTTGAGCTCCGGGAGCGTAAGAGTGTCATTCGGGCCGTCACCGATTGCGATGGGTTCGGGGGAGCTGCTTCCAAAGAGAACCGCGCCGTCGAACATCCCGCCAGGGCTGGCAACGCCGCTAGTCCCACCGATCGCTGCGGTCGATCCTCCAACGGTAGACCTCAGTTCGCTCTGCAGCGACAAGAACTCGTTCTGGTAATCAGCGACATCGCCTGCGGTCTTCGTCGGATCCTGGGCCAGAGTCGCAAGTTGTCCCATTCGCGTGATCATGTCTTGTATGCTGCTCAGATAGCTAGCCGCAGTCTGGGTGTACGACAGCGCATTCTGGATGTTGGTCGATGCAGCCTGTATCCGCCCGTTGCTGGACGCATAGCTGCTTGCCTGCGCTTGGGCTGCCGGGGCGTCACCGGGCGACGTGAAGGCCAAGCCTGACGAAAGGCTCGTCAGCGACTGGCTATAGAGGTCCTGCGCTTGCCCTATATTGTCGGCTAGAGTTGTGGCATTTGTAACGTTCATGGTGGGCCGCTTTTGGGAATGCCTTTATTCAGGCCGCGTCGGCGCTGGCCTGGGATTTTGGTGCCGAAGAGGGGCCCTGCGGCCTGTTGAGTCTGGGAAGAGTGAACGGGCCCACGTCGCTAGGCGTCGTCTTGAATACCGCGACATGATTGGTGGCTGCGATGGAGGCATGGACCTCCTTGCGGAAGATCGGCACCTCGCGGGGGGCAATGATCCCTATCTTGACGACATCGCCATCGATGCGATTGATGCGGATCTCGATTCCATCACCTATTATGATGGACTCGTTGATCTTACGGGAAAGCACAAGCATGGCTGGTATCCCGTTTAGGCGCAGGCCGCTGCGTTACGGGCCTCAAGAAGCTGATAGTGGGCACTGTAGCGCGAGTAGTTAGAGATGACGAGTTGCCGAGCAATCAGGGTGCGCCGATTCACGATGATCGGTCCCAGCAGGTTGACGGTTGCGTCGATGGGACTTTGGGTTTTGAGCGAGATGATATTGAGCACAAGCGCGTCGGCTGAGCTCGTTATCCCAAGGCCGGCCGCGTCCTGCTCGAAGAGCTCCGGATCATAGTCTGGAACAACGCCTGCGGGTTCTATCACAATAAAGTAAACGCAGTCGGACGGACCGTGGAGCTTCATCCAGATAAAGGGAAGCTGGCTGGGCTGGTAAAGGAGCTCCGCGCGGTTATACGCAGGGAAACCGATCAGCCCCTGCGGGAGCGAAAAAAAGTTCGAATCAGGTGCGTCAAAATCTGCGAGGTTAATGTCGGGAAGGATTTTCATAGGGGGTAATTACTGCACGGATATGTAAGTCAGAAGATCGTGTTGCATGAGGCTCGCTGCGGACTGGACCGCCGCCTGGTAGGCGTTCTGGGCCTGTGTGAGCTTCACCACGGTCGTGGGGAGGTCCGTGCTTGTCTGGTTGGAGACCAGCTGGCCCAGAGTGGTCGAGAGGCTCGTCTGCTGGGCCTGGCTCACCTGGATGCGAGATTGGACGGCGCCAAGTTCCGCGACTCCATTGATGATCGTATTCTCCGATGTGAGAAGGTTTGCCTGCGCCGTGCCCGCAGCGGTGGCGTCGCCGGAGTTGAGCGCGTCACGCAATGCGATCAAGCTGCTCATGAAGCTCGTGAGCCCCTGGTTGGTCGCGGCGTCCGAGCCCGGAGTGACGTTGGAGGTGCTCGAGATTGGAATAGCCGCCTGGGAGGCGTTTCCTGCGTAGGTCACTCCCGTGATCTTCCCCGAAGCATCCTTGGTCACGGCGTAAGGAGGGGTTGTCACCGCCGTGCCCGAGAAGAGGTAGCTATTGTTGAACTGGGTGTTTCCCAGCTGAACGGTCTCCTGAAGCAACTGGTCCACCTGTGTGCCGTACGCGGTCATCTCGGAGGCAGTGAGCGTTCCGCTGCTAAGGATCCCGATCTGGCTCGCAGAGTCGGCAACGGACTTCACCTGCGTGAGCGCAGCTGACGTTGCCTGGCCTACCGCCAGGGCCGTTGTGGCGTTTGAGCTGTATTGATTGATCGCCTCGCTCTGACTGTCTTCCGCCATCACGCTCGCGTAGGTGGAAGGGGCGTCGGAGGGCGCGGAGATGCTAAGCCCGGTCGAGACCTGACTCTGCAGCTGGGCTTCCTGATTGGTCAGGCTCTGCATCTGCGCGATCATTCCGTTGTCGACCGAGTTCGTTGAGACGTTCATTGCGGAAAAATGTTACGGGGTTCCGGTATTGTTAATGAGTGTGTTCAGAAGGACATCTATGGTTGAGAACACGCGGGCCGAGGCCTGGTAGGCGCTCTGGTATTTCATGAGATTGCCCATCTCTTGATCCATCGATACTCCGCTCACACTGTCCCTCTGGGATGTGACCAGGTTCAATAAAGCATTTTGGTTTGTTACCTCGTTGTTCACGTTCGAAAGCGTCTGTCCAAGATCCGTGACTGCGCCGCTGTAGTACTGGTCAATCGTACCGTCAATCGCGTCTCCACCCGCCGTAGAAAACTGCTGGTTGGCCACACCGGCGACGGCCAGAGCTATCGTGTTATCCCCAGCGGCCCCTGTGCCCGCGGTGAGGTTTGTCGCCGAGAGGCTGCTCGAGAGGTTGATCGTTGCCGCCGTCGTTCCTGCGGGGTTAAAAAAGTTCCCCCCCGCGGCAGACGTAGGATTGTAGGCCGCATTCACCGAGGTGACGATCTGGCTCGCGAGCGAATCAAGGCTGTTTCGAAGCGTCTGGATAGCGCCATCGCGGGCATCGAGCGCACCGTAGATCGACCCCGACGAGATCTGGAGGGTGGACGCCGAGGCTCCACCCGAGATCGTGCCACCCGAGATCGCCACCGGGCCTGTGACTGTTATGCCGCTCACAAGGACAACCGCGTTGTGGCTCGTGTCGCTCACCGACACCTGGATGGAGCCATCCGGTTTAGCTGTAGTTGTTATGGGAATGTCCACTGCAAGCTTCTCAACCGCAGCCTCGCGTTCATCACGAAGCTGGGCCGTGGAACCGGCACCTGTAGCGCCCATCGCCATGATCTGCCCATTGAGGGACGCGATCGTTTGGAGCTGCTGGTTCGCGTCAGTCACGCTGCTCTGCGCCTCGCTCGTGAGGTCACTCTGGACCTGCGCGAGATTCGCATCGGTCTGCTGAAAGTCATTGGTAAGGATGGCACCCTGCTGAACCACGGCCTGCTTCTCCGCCGTGCTGGTCGGTGACGCGGCCAGGCTTCCAAATGTGTTGAAGAAGGCGTCCAAATCCGAGCTCAGGCCGGTGGTGCCCGTGCTGGTTGTCGTGCTCGTGCTGCTCGAGGATGAGGAGGTATTTTTTAGATTCTCACCCAGCACCGATTGGGCCGTCTGGAGGTACTGCTGCTGCGTGGTAAGCGAGGATGCAATTGATGTCTGGGCAGCCACTTGGGCGTCTAGAAGGGCGTTACGGCTGGAGGTGACGCCCTCGACATTGACCCCAGATCCTCCACCCACGGTCCCTAAAACCGCCGATTCGTCGGCATAGTTTGGATTGTCGAGATTGGCCACATTCTGGCCTGCAATGGAGATGGCATAGCTCTGGGAGTTGAGCGCCTGAACCGAGGAATCGAGCGATGAGAGTAGGCCGGACATGAACGGATCCAATTATTTTTGCTTCAGCCGGATATCCGGAGCGACGGCATGGGGCTGGACATGGTCATGGATACCCTGCCCTTTGGGGAGTAAGTCTGGCTGAACGTTCCGGGGAGCAGCTGGCGAAGCATCTGCTGCTGCAACTCGACCTTTCGGGAAAGCAGCATGTGGTTGTGACGGGAGATCCTGCGCAACCGGTGTATGAGGACGTTTATCTCTTTAATGAGTGCCTCGACCAATGGACGCGCGTCAGGTGGAACCAAGGGCAGCAATGAGCGAATCGTCGCACCGGACGGCTGCCCATTGGCATTTGCAAACCCGGAAACGGTGGTCTCGCGCTCGCGTCGGCAATCGTGGAGCACACGCACCTGCACCTCTATGTCGCCGCTGATGCGCAGTACCGCATCGGCATCCTGCGCGAAAAGCCGCGCCTGCTGGTTTTCGTAGAAACGGTAGAGGGCGCCGTATTCGGCTACCTCGTGCCGGAGACAGTCTGCGATATGGTTCCAGGTATAGTTCACGATGTTGGCGTCGGCGCGGCCTCAACGGCCGCTGAGTGCGAGTGCGGGGATAATTGTTGTTGCAGAATCTTCGAAAGGCCTAGCCCGCCCCCTTCGCTGAGCTTTGTCGCGAGGACATCGGTCATCAGGTATCCATAGACGCTTCCGCTAGGGCCGCCCGAGTCGCCACCCATGATCTTGCTTACGCTGTCCTGGAGCAATTGGCGGAGCATGATCGCCTCGAACTGGCCCGAGACCGCCTTGACCTGCTGGTCCTGCGGGAGCTTCGAGATCCTGTCCGGTTGGGCGGAGACGCCCGACATAGATGCGACCATGCTGGTCTGGGCGGATATGGGTGATACAGACATGGTCAATTGATGATGAGCTCCGCTTGCAGGGCCCCTGCCCTCTTTAGGGATTGGAAGATCGCCATCATGTCGCGTGTTGATACTCCGAACGCATTGAGGGCCGCGGCGAGGCGCTCCACGGAAGGAGCCTCGTTCAAGACGATGAACCCACCCTTGACCTCGTTCACCGTCGTCTGGGTGCTTGGGACCGTCGTTGTCGTCCCGGTGCTGGAAAAGGAGTTCGGCTGGCTCACACCGAGGTTCTGGGTAACGGTGATCGTCAGCGAGCCGTGTGCTATTGCGACGCGCGAGATCCGCACCGTGGAGGTGGCCACGATGGTTCCCGTGCGCTCGTTGATCACCACCCGCGCAAGTGTGTCAGGATCGACCTCAGTTGTCCCTAGATCCGAAAGAAAGTCGACATCACGGCCGCGGTATTCGTTGGGAAGGTGCACCTGAACGGTGGCTGCATCCACCGCCTCGGCAAGGGCAGGCCATCTGCTGTTGATAGCCTCCGCCATCCGCGATGCTGACGTAAAATCGGGATTGTGCAGCAGGAGCCTAAGCGTTGAGTCGTGCACGAACTGCGTGGGAATCTCCCGCTCGACGATCGCACCATTGCTGATGGTACCGACCGTGGGGTGGTTCTTCTGGACCGTGGAGCCTCCTGCCCCTCCCGAGCCTCCAAGGAATCCACCGATGGCAATTTGGCCCTGAGCCACCGCGTACACCCGGCCATCGCCGCCGAGCAAAGGCGTCTGAAGCAGCACTCCCCCCTGGAGGGTCTTGGCGTCACCCATCGACGAGACGACCGCGTCAATGCGCACCCCAGGCTTAAGAAACGCGCCAATGTCGGCCGTGATCATGACGGCCGCGACGTTCTTGGACTTGATGTCCGTCGGGGCCACCGTGATGCCGTACCGCTGCAGGATATTCGCTATGGTGTGGAGGGTTGAAGTGGCGTTGCTGTCGCCCTCCCCGGCAAGCCCGACGACAAGGCCGTAGCCAACAAGCTGGTTATCGCGGCCACCTTCGACCATCGTGAGGTCCTTGACTCGGTCAGCCCGCGCCAAAGGCGCGAGCGCGAGAAGCACCGCGACTGCAAGGACTGAGAACCTGGGAAGTATCCGTGTCATGCTGATCCTAGAAGGGCCTGAACATCTCGTAGAGCTTTGCCATCCACCCGCGCTTCTGTGAGTCCGTGATCGTTCCCTCAGCAACGAATTCCACATGCGCCTCGGCGACATTCGTAGACTGCACAGTGTTGTCGCTGCCGATGTCATCGGAGCGCACAATACCGTGAAGGATCACATATTGGGTCTCACCAGAGAACGTGACGACTCTCATCCCCTCGATTACAAGGTTCCCGTTAGGCAGGACGTCGGTCACGAGCACCGCGGCTCTGCTCGCGAGGCTCTGGTTGTTGGTCGTGGCCCCTGAGCCGTCGTAAGCTGCCTTTCCAGCGATGGAGACTGCCGGAAGGGCGCCCTTGTGTGCTAGGGTTGTCGGGTAAAGGAAGCTCGACACGGCATCGCTGATGGTCGAATCGCGGCTGGTCGACGTGCTTTGGCTGTTCGTCGCGGCAACAGTCTCGTTGACCACGATCGTGAGAATATCGCCCGAGCGCGACGCCTTGCGGTCCGCATAGATCCCGTGCTCACCGCTGCCATTCACCGGCCAGATCGAACCGGCCCGCGCCATGGACGCGAACAGCAAAAGCGCCAAGAGATTGGATAGTAGATGCTTAAAAGCGGATTTGGACATGGTTTTCATCGACAACAATTGCGGTGAAGTCTTTGCGTGAATCGAGGTTCCTGACCGTTACGGCTTCCCCTTGCGCGCCATTCTGCATGGCCAACGCCTTCATGCTGATGCTGAGGGCTCCCTCGCTTGCCGTCACATCGACCAGGTCGCCCTTGCGCACGAGGGGTCTGCGGCCGATGTCGTGCCACGTGAGGAAGTGCCCAGTCTGAACGCCCCGGAGAAAGACAAAGGAGGCGTCACCAACACTGGAGGGGACGACATCGCGTTCCCTGAAAGCGTCCACCCTGCGGCTCTCGAGCATCGTGCGGTCAAATGTCGACCCCGTATTCAGGGGTTGGCGTACAACCCAGACGTCACGCCAGAGCTCGGCGTGTACCGTGACGAGGCTCTCGGAAACCACAGCACCGTCGGCAACGATCCGGCAATGCAGGAGCATCGAGGCGGACGGAAGCATGGGGTAGTCCGATAGCTCGATCTTCCAATTGTGCGCGACATGTTCCGGTGGCGCCCAGGCATGCAATAGGTCTACGTGCAGTTCTCCCTCGAGGTTAAAATGAGCGGAGAGTTCCGTCGTGAAGGCGGCAGTGACAGCGTCCTTTGCGAGGGGCGTGGCGTCCCCGTAAGGGTTGCTGTCGCCCGTCGCAGCGAGCGACAGCATGGGTACAATCGCCATGGCGAGGGCGATCGTAATGCGGATAGATTGGGGGAGACGGGTGATCATATTCACTTCTTCATGTTGGCCACTTCCTGGAGCATTTCGTCTGAAGTTTGCACCGACTTCGAATTGATCTCGTAGGCGCGCTGAGCCGTGATGAGGTTGACCATCTCCTCGACGATATTGACGTTCGAATTCTCGGTATAGCCCTGCATCGTGCTGCCAAATCCCACCTCGCTGGGATTGCCTGCCTCCGGAGCCCCACTCGCTGTGGTCTCCGCATAAAGATTGCCGCCGAGGCTCTGAAGACCCGAGGGATTGGCGAATCTCGTGAGTGCCAACCTATAGGTTGTGGTGCCGCTCGAGGTCTGAACGCTCACTTGGCCGTTCTGAGCGATGCTCACCGTGCCACCCGCGGGAACCGCCTGGAACCCGCTAAGGACCGGCATACCGTCGGCCGTCACAACCTGTCCCTGTGCGTTGAGCTGGAAGGATCCGTCGCGGGTGTAAGCGAGAGAGCCGTCGGGCTTTTGTATCTCGAAAAACCCGTCGCCCTGGATCGCAACATCCAATTGCTGTCCGGTACTGGTGAGCTGTCCCTGAGTAAACATCTTAGATGTCGAGGCGATGCGCGTCCCATTGCCCACCTCCACGCCGGTCGGCACAAGATTGCCACCGCCGCCATCGGATCCCGCCGCGCGCGGCCTTTGGTAGAGCAAGTCCTGGAATTCGATTTTGCTCTTCTTGAAGCCGGGCGTGTTCACGTTGGCCAGGTTGTTGGCGATCGTGTTCAGGTTCAGCTGTTGCGCATCCATTCCGGTTGCAGCCGAGTAAAGCGATAGGTTCATGGTGCGTGGTTCAGAGGAGGCAGGGCACAACTGGGGCCGGCCTGGCCCCAGTCCAGGCTCGGCCATTCAGTCGTGAGTGCGTTTTACTTTGTGGGGAAGTCATGGACGGAGGCTCAACCGAGCGCATCGAGCGTCTTCTGCATCTGGTCATCCGTGCTCGAGATGACCTTTTGGTTGGCCTCGTAGGCCCGGGAGATAAGCACGAGGTCCACCATTTCACGGAGGGGCTGCACATTGCTGCCCTCCAAATAGCTCTGCATCAGCTCAGGCTTCTGCACAGGAGTCATCGCCAGTCCGGGAGGAGCCACGAACATGCCGCCAGCGGCGGGGATCAGGGCAGAGGTGTCTGAGGCCTGCTGCACGGAGAGACGACCCAGCGTGGTGCTGCCCTGCACAATCGTACCGTCCGCATTGATTGTGATGTTGCCCCCCGTCGGCAGGAGGGTAATCGGGGAGCCGCTATCCGAAAGCACCTTGGCCCCACCCGCGGTGACGAGGGTCCGATCCGGTGTAATGTGGAAGCCTCCGTTCCTTGTGTACGCCGTATTGCCGTCAGGCGTCTGCACCTGGAAGAACCCGGGGCCCTGGATTGCGACGTCCAAATCGCGACCCGTGGGCTGAGTTTCGCCCGACACGAAATTGATTCCGCTGGATGAACTGGTGAATATTGCCTGCTGCTCGTCTCCCGTGCCGCTCTTTCCCGCCGGAGCCAGATTCCACTTTCCCGCATTCACGCCGCTGAACTCCACGGTCCTTTTACGGAAGCCCGTCGTCTGCGCGGAGGTTATGTTCTGCGCGACGGCGTCTTGCCATCGCTCCAAGGCTGAGAGCGAGGCGGCACTTTGGTAGAGCCCGATATTCATCTGGAGCACAAATAGCAGTGCAGATGCCAAGGCCCTTCGCGCCGCCTCTACCTTTTATTCATCACCGACTTAAAAATGTTTTGATAATGATCCTGCGACCCATGGCACCCACCTTTTGACCAATCGGGCAAATCTTGCCGCTACCGTCACCGATCCCCGGTATTTACGAGCAGGCCGTGGCGGCTCCGCCGTTGGCCCGCGCCCCCCTCCGATTCAATCACTTACCTATCCTTAGGTGGCCAGGGCGATTGGGCCGCCGCCGCCGTGCCCCATCCCGCCGCGGTTCAACTGCCCGCCGGATAAAGACACTCGATCTCGATCAGCTCGCCGCACGAGCATTTAATCACCAGACGCACGACCTTGTCGCCCTGTTTGACAACCTCGATGTTCGGACCGGTGGGGCCAGGCTTAATCACACCCGAGACCTGCAACGGGGCGTTGTGCCCGTGGTGGGGTCGAAGGGACTGACCCTCGAGGGTCTTTCTACCTACAAGAAAGGATTTCAATTGGGGAACCGTCCGGGTGCGGTTGGGTTGGAGATGGGAGAACCAGCAACGGGCGAAGACGCAGGAGGGGCAATCTTTTTGTCGTCACCCGGCTTGGGCGCGAAGGACAGGCTCAGCGTGATCCGTTGGTTTGCGTCCGCCTCGGGCTTCTCTCCCGGGAGCGGACGTGTGTCGGCATAGCCGGTAACCCGCTCTATCTGGCCGGAGTCCACGGCATAATGCACGAGTATGCGGCGCGCGGCGTTCGCACGGTCCGAGGAGAGCTCCCAGGCGCTGTAGTCGTCACTCTTGGGCACAAAGGTGGACCGGGTATGCCCGTCGATCGTGACCCGAAAATGGTTTCTCTCGATGAGCCACGCCAGGCTCTGCATCAGATGCTGCCCTGAATCGCTGAATTGGGCCGTGTCCCCCGCGAAAAGCGGATGTTTTGACCGATCGAAAAGCGTCACGCGCAGCCCGTCCGAAGTCACCTGTATGTCGAGCGGCTTTTCGTCCTGGTTCTGGTCCAGATGGAGCAGGCGGTAAAAATCGGCGGCCACTGAGTTCAAGAAGCTGAGCTCGATTTGCTTGCTCTTGTCGTCTGGCTTTTCCTTGCCTGCGCTGTCCTCCGAGTTCGGCGATGACGAGCTGTTGCTCTGCTTGTTGAACGGCATGATGCCGGAGTGGTCCGTCAGGGGCCCAGAGAACGGGCTCTGAAAGTAATGGGACGTTGCAATGAGGATCTTTTTGTCCTGCGCGGAAATCCACAGGACCATAAAGAGCGCCATCATCGCCGTGACGAAGTCCGCATAGGCAACCTTCCATGCTCCGCCGGCCATGTTGCAGGTTCTCCTCTATTTTCCGAGTTGCTTTACCGCAACCTCGAGTTCCTCGGCGCCAGGCTGAACCGAGCTGTCGAGTGAGCGGCGGGCTATCTCGACCGCGGTAAGCGGCGCGAGTCCCTTTGCGAATCCAGCCACGGCCTGCATGATGCATTTCAAGCAGAGGTGGTCGGATGCGTTGTTGAATTGGATGCGATTGGCCATCGGATTTACGAACCCATAGGCTAGGAAGATCCCGAGCAGGGTGCCGGTAAGTGCGGCGGCCACGCGCTCACCCACCACCTCGGGCCCGTCGGCGATGGCTGCCATGGTATTGATGATGCCGAGCACGGCCGCGACGATTCCGATTCCAGGCAATGAATCGCCCACCAGGTGCAGGATATGGATTGGGTGCTCGGATTCCTGAATCTTGGCCTGCAGCTCGGCTGACATGAGATCCTCGAGCTGGTCCGGTTTTATCTTTCCATCGATGACCGGCTTCAGGCCATTGCAAAGAAATTGCAATCGCTCGTGATGGTTGAGGACCGATGGGTACTTTTTGAAAACAGAGCTGTTCGCCGGTTCCATTACATGTTCTTCGAGGGCGATCAGACCGTTTCTGCGGCCCATCATAAAGAGCTCGTAGAGCAGCTTCAGGAGCTCGAAGAACTCGCTTTTCCCCGCGGCCTTATCACTGATCGATGATTTTACCTTGTGGAGGATTTCCTTAAGGACATGCGCCGGGCTGGCTATGATCAATACGCCCGTTGCTACACCCCCAATGACAACGAATTCCGAAACGTGCAGCAGCACGAGCGGTTTCCCGCCTGCCAGCATGAAACCGCCAAGCGTTGAGGCTAAAACTACGACAGCTCCAATGATGACAAGCATGCGTCGGCACGGTACTGCCCCTCAGCGGTTGCGAGCCCGGCCGAGGAATGCCCGCAGTCCCAGGATGGTCTGCGAGTGAATCTGGCAGATGCGAGATTCCGTCAGGCTGAAGACCGCGGCGATCTCTGCGAGACGCATGTTTTCAAAATAGTACATTGCTAATATCTTGCGTGGAATATCGGGCAGATCGGCCATCCGTTGAGTGAGAAGTTGCAATAATTCCTCTTTCTCTAGGTTTTCACTACCCGTCTTATCATTCTTATCGGCCAACAACTCGTGCAATGAAGCGCCATCGGACTCCTCGCCCTCAGTTTGGTGGTCAAGTGAGACAAAAGTTACCGGTCTAACCTCCTCGAGCCATTTGGCGTATTCTTTGTGGGTCAGCTTAAGTTCCTCGCAGATCTCGTCCTCTGTGGCTGCCCGGCTCAACCGCTGTTCAAGGGCATTGATGGACTCCTTAAGCTTACGTGCACGAGCGCGCGTGCGGCGCGGGCACCAGTCCATGCGCCTTAACTCGTCCAGGATGGCGCCTCGGATCCGCATGGAAGCGTAGCTGGCAAAGGTGTTCCCCTGTTCGGGGTCATACTTGCGAACGGCGGCTATGAGGCCCGTAACACCCACGCTGTAAAGGTCGTCGGCATCGATGTGCGGCGGCAGCGTCAATTTGATCCGGTCCACGACATTTCGGACAAGCGGAAGGAATCGCTCGATCAATTCCTTCTCATCGACCGCGCCTGACGTAACACCTGCATAGGCACGCCATGCGGCGCTTGCGGGTTTGGCATCGGTGCCGGGTAGTTGTTCTGCGGCTGTATTCATAATAGCATCGTTGGTTTAATGTTAAGTCTTTGCTTTTGCCTCGGCGGCGATTGCGGCCTTTTGCCGGGCTTCAAGTGTCTCGCGGAACCCGCGGACCAGAACGGTCCAGAACCACCGGAAGAGGAGCGCCCCGGCGAGGCACCCACAGGCTGAGTCGAGAAAGATACGCCCGGCTCCGCAGTCGGCCAACCAGCTGCTAACACCGGCGAGCACGAACCCTGAAATTCCGCCTACAAGGAAGATGAAGCGCATGTTCAGGCTGCAGAGTGCAGGGTTGAGATTTCGGCTTCGCCCTCGGACTCTTCTGTCTCGAGGTCGCCACTCGGCTCAGAGGCGGGGAGCGTGCGCCGCACGATAGCATCCAGCGGGTCCTCCTCGCAGTCCCCGGTAAGCGACGGGCCCGTCGCGAGGAACAAAGGCTCAAGATTTCCCTCAAGGAGGTAATCCCATAGCCTGCCCCATTGGGAGACCTCATCGACGTGGGTAAAGACGACATGGGTCGCACCCAGTTCGCGTCCTGCCGAATAGGCGGCGCGCAGGGAGCCGGATTCATAGGCCGCGTTCAAGACCAGCACCCGCTGCTCGATCTGTTCGTGCTCGAGGAAACTCGCAAGCGCAACGTTGTCCGCGGGATGCTTCAGGGAAAGGCCAGGTAGGTCAAAATACACGAATCCGGACGGTGTGGCAGGCCTGGTCGAAGCGGGATAGTGGGCAAGCGGCACACCAATCGCCTCGCAGAAGACCGGCAACGGACCCGCGGAGTTTGGCCGGTCGAATTCGGCCGTCACCACATGCCCATTTCTTCCGCGTCGGAAGACCTCAAGGGCCAACCACTTGCAAAGCGCTGTTGTCCGCCCTACCCCTGGGGTCCCCAGGAAAGCGGCCCTTGTGAGATGCGAGCGGTCGAAGCGGCCTCCGCGCAGCGCGCAAAGGTGCCTTCCCGTTTCGATCAACGCCCGATGAAGGGGCATCTCATTTAGCGAAAGCCACGCCGGTGACTCGAAGAGCCTTAGCAAGAGCTTTTCAGAGAATCCCGACTTTCTAAGGAGATCGGTCAGGGTCTTCGGCTCCCGGGAGTCACGCCGGCGGCCGTAAGGCCCGGAAGGTGTGCGAAGCGCAGGAACTTCGGTCGGCGCCACAGGTGCCGGTGCCGGCTTCGGGCTGACAAGTTGGGCAATCACTTCCAGCTTTGGGGCGGAGAACAGCCCGAGAATGCCACCCCCGCCGCTGTTGCGCACCGACAGCACGCGGGCGTTTTCTCCCAGGCGTTCGCGGATGACCTGAGCGGCCTGCTCTGCTGAGTCGACGGTGAATTTGAAACAGGTGCCTGATGCGGCGTTCAAATCGGAATTCATGAAAAAGGGTTAGGCTGCGGCTTTGATTTCTGCCCGTGCGAAGCTTGCAGGCGCCGGTACAATTCCGGCGTTCTCGATTTCTGTCGCTGCAGGCAACTCCTGGAAGGCGAGGACGGTCAGGCGCGGGAAAGACGGCTCCAGGAAGCGCTTAAGGGGCAGGCGCATCTCTGTGGACACCACGATCACGTTAGGGGACCCCTGCGCAACAAGGTCTGAGATGCGGCGCGTGAGCTCGTCCAGCAGGTGGCGGCCGATTGTGGGATCGAGCGAGAGCCCGACTTCGGTCGGAGTGCGATGAATCTTCGATGTCAGCGCGAGCTCGAGACGGGGATCGAGCGTGACTGCCTTCAGAACCCCTGGGCGAATCTCGAGCTCGGGCACAAAGTAGAGGCCGAGACGCCTGCGGACCAGCTCGCTCAAATCGTCCGGATTTTTCGAGAGTGATGCAAAGTCCGCGATCCCCTCCAGTATGAGAGGCAGGTTAACAATCGCTATGTTCTCGCGCAGGAGATTCTGGAGCACGCGCTGGATGACGCCGATGTTCACCAGGTCGGGCAGAAGCTCGGCGATAAGCGTGGCGTGCGATCCCTTGATGTGGTCGATCAGCACCTGAACGTCCTGCCTGCCGAGCAGGAAATGGGCGTTGCTCTTCAGCGCCTCAGAGAGGTGCGTGACGAGTACGGAGGACGGATCCACCACCGTGAAATTGTTGAGCTCCGCGGTCTTCTTCTCGGCTTCGTCGATCCACGTTGCCTCCAGCTTGAACACAGGCTCCTGAGTGGGAACGCCTCGCAGGCGGATATTGCTTCCCGCAACGTTCATCGCCAGGAAGCGGCCCGGCATGAGCGTTCCCTTTGCTATCAGTCTGCCCCTTAAGAGGAAGCGATAGTCATTCGCCTCGAGCTCCAGATTGTCGCGCACCGAGATCGGAGGAACGATGATTCCCTTTTCCCTGGCCAGGGTCTTGCGAACCCCAGTCACGCGGGCAAGCAGGTCTCCCCCGACCTTGCTGTCAGCTAGCGGCAATAGGCCGTAGCCTATCTCAATAGCGAACGCATCGACATCAATCAGCTTGCGGACGTCGCCATCTGCAGACGAAGCCGTGACGGCACCGCCCGCAGCCTCGCCCGCCTTGCCCTTGGCTCCCTGTTTGCCCCGCCCACCGGATCCCTTCGCCGGTGCGTCCATCTGAATCTTGTCGTCATCCGCAGATTTAAGCGACCGGGCAAGAAATCCCGCGAAAGCAGCAAAACCAAAGAAAGGCAGCATCGGCATTCCCGGCATGAGCCCAAAAATCGCCATGCATGCCGCGGCCACGCCGATGGCCCTCGGGTAACGGATCAGTTGGCCCGTGATCTGGGTGCCCAGGTTCTGGTTGTCCGCCGCACGTGTTACGAGCAAGCCCGCGCCAATGGATATGATCAGCGCCGGGATTTGAGAGACGAGTCCGTCACCGATCGACAAAAGCGTGAATTTCTGGAGGGACTCGCTCAGCGACATTCCCATCTGGAACACGCCAATGGCAAAACCGCCTATGACGTTGACCAGCGTGATCAGGATTCCGGCGATCGCGTCGCCGCGGACGAACTTGGATGCACCGTCCATGGCGCCGTAGAAGTCGGCAGCCTTCTGCATTTTTACCCTTCGCGCGGTCGCAGTCGCCTCGTCGATGATTCCCGCGTTGAGTTCGGCGTCTATCGCCATCTGCTTGCCGGGAAGGGCATCGAGCGTGAAACGCGCACTCACCTCGGCGATACGTCCTGCGCCCTTCGTGATGACCACAAAATTGATCACGACAAGGATCAGGAACACGACCGCCCCAACGATGTAGTTGCCCTGGATCACGAAGTGACCGAATGCGTCGATGATGTGTCCGGCAAACCCGTGGACCAGTATCTGGCGTGTGGAGCTGATATTGAGCGCCAGCCGGAATAGCGTCAGCGCGAGAAGCATCGTGGGAAACCCCGAGAATTCAGGAGGGTCCTTCACGTAGACGATGGCCAGCAGCACGAGGAGCGACACCCCGATATTGAGGGCCAGGAAGAAGTCGATCATCACCGGTGGCACCGGCAGCACCAGCAGCAGCACCGTCCCGAACAGGGCAAACGTGAAGATCAGGTCGGCCCGCGCCAGTATCCTCGTGATGAAACTGTTTGAGCTTACGGGCATGGCTTAGACGGAAGCCTCCAAACGACGGGCCTTGAGCTCGTGGAAGTAGTAGCGATGGGTGCGGTAGACGACGGCCAGGATTTCCGCCACCGCCTGGTAAAGCTCTGGAGGGATTACCTCTCCGACTTTGCCCATTGCGAAGAGAACACGTGCGACCGGCTTGTTCTCGACGACGGGAACTCCATGCTCTGCAGCCAGCGCCTTGATGCGCTGCGCAAACCGGTTGTCGCCCTTTGCTAGGACGATAGGCGCCTTGTCTTTGCCCCTCTCGTACTTGAGGGCCACGGCAAAGTGCGTCGGGTTCGTGATCACGACGTCGGCTGTCGCCACCGCCGAGAGCATTTGTTTCTGCATCAGCCTGCGGGCCATGCGGCGCATGCTACCCTTCATGAGTGTGTTGCCCTCCGTGCTGCGCCGGTCGTCCTTAACCTCCTCCTTCGTCATCATCAGCTCGCGGCCCGTCTTATATTTTTCCCATGCGTAACTGATGGCCGCTACCACAGCTAGGGAGAACAGGAGTCTGGAAAGGAAGGCGACAGACGCCTGGTAGAGGAACCTCCCAAGGTATCCTGCCTCGACGGGCGACGTGAAAAGGGGGTCTTGGAAGAAAGTCTTGGCCCCGGCATAAAGGGCGAAGCCAATCGCCAGCAACTTCATTACGTCGATGCCTGTCCGCACCAGGGTGCTCTTCGAAAAGATGCGTCCAAATCCGGCCGCAGGGCTTAGCGCCTCCCACTTGATCACCAAAGCCTTCGGCGAGAGCTGGAACCCGCTCTGAAAGCCATTTGAGATGAACGCAGCACCGACACATGCCACAAGTACGGGCCCGATCGCCTTTCCCGCGACGGTGATGATCTCGCCGAGCAGCACCGTGGCCGTGTCGCTATCGATATGAGCCGTGCCGATCCTGGAGAAGATAGACACCGAGTACTCGGCTAAGCTGTCCGCCGTTGTATGGGCCGTAAATGCAAGAACTCCGAGCGCAGCGGCCAATGTGAGGACAACGTTCAGTTCAGGGCTCTTCGCGATCTGCCCGTGATCAACGGCCTCACTCAAGCGACGCTCGGTCGGGAGTTCTGTTTTTTGGTCGTTGTCTTGATCAGCCATTGGGTATCCGCAAATAGCAACGGTGATGCCAAGGCTCCACGATGTGTTGTTTCTTGTTGGCCATCACCGTTTTAAACCTTTATGAATTCTTCACCAAGGTCTTCCAACCTCACCCTGATTTTGGGCCAAAAATTTGCGGCAAATTTTGCCCGACCCGTTCGAAAATTCCCAAGAGCGCATCCGGCACAACCGGCCCCCCGCGCCTATGGGCTCAACGCGCCCTTAGCTGGGCCTACACCGTCTCGTTCAATGGCCTCTGAAGGGGACGTAAATCGAAGGCACCCCTGTCCCATTTGCCGCTCTAAGGCGCGCCACCGCGCAGGTGGCCTGTTCCGGTCTCAAACGGGTCGAATCAACGCAGGGGCAGGATCCGCAGCATCTGCTCCGGAAGCGCAGCAAACTCAGATATCAGGTAGCGGGCCACCAAAGTGCCCGCACTCGCCAGAAGCCCCATGCCTACCAGTGCGCGGAGAGGAAAGCTGAGCACGAACACGTTCATACGCGGCACCGCCCGGCCCAGGGCGGAGAAGGCCAGAGTCACCAGGAAGTTCAGGGCGATGAACGGCGCTGCTATGCGAAGGCCCAGTTCTATAAGGTGGCTAGTCGCGACGATGACGTGTTCGCCCGCGCCGGGGTCCAGAGCCGGAGCACCCGGGGGAGCGAGCAGGAAACTCCTGCTAAATGCCCCGATGACCGCCAGGTGGCCGCCTAGAAGAAAGAAGAGCACAACGGCCAAGGCGGTGAAGAAGGCGGCCAGGGGCTCCGATCCCATCTGCGGCGCGCCCATGCCCGGGGTCGCGGCCATGCCAATTTCCGACGAAATCAAGCGTCCGGCCATCTCGACCGCCGCAAACGAGAGGCGCGTGATGAAGCCAAGGGCAAGGCCGAGGAGCACTTCGCCGCCCGCGGCAAACGCCAGAGCCCAGACGTCGGAAGGCAAATGCGCCTGTGGCACCAAGCCCGCGAGAAGCGTTGCAATGCACGCTGCAAAGGCGACCCGCACAATCACCGGCGGGGCGTGGTCCGCCAGCATCGGCAATTGGATAACAACGCCAAGGCCGCGCAGGAATACCATCAACCAGGTAAGAAGGTATCCGACGGTCATGGGAACCGGACTGATCTCGCCGCTAGTGGGCCAATGTCGCCATGCGGGCGAAGATCGTTATCGTGTATTCTGAAAGGGAGCGCAGTAACCAGGGCGCCAGCAGTATCGCGAGGGCCGACAGCGCAAGCAGCTTTGGGGCGAACGTCACGGTTTGCTCCTGCAGCGACGTGACGGCCTGAAACAGGCTCGTTATGAGACCCACGATCAGCATGGTGATCAGGAACGGAGCCACGATGTAGAGGGCAAAGAGGATCGTCGACTTGAAGAGATCTACAGCGAGTTCTGGGTTCATTCTGAAATTAATTTAAGAAACTCTGCACCAATGACTTCACAATTAGATGCCACCCATCAACCAGGACAAAAAGCAGAAGCTTGAACGGAAGGGCGACGACATTTGGAGGCATCATCATCATTCCAAGGGCCATGAGCACCGATGAGACCAGGAAGTCGATAATCAGAAACGGGAGGAAAAGCAGAAACCCCATCTGAAACGCGGTTTGCAGCTCACTGATCACAAAGGCGGGAACGACCACCCTTATCGGCAGGTCCTTCACCGCCGTCGGACCGTAGCCGCCGAGCTCAAGGAAATACTCGAGGTCCCGGGTCCGCGTCTGCTTCAACATGAATTCCTTCATGGGCACGCTGGCCCGGTCGATGGCGTCAGCCGAAGAAATCTTGTTCGCGAGGTAGGGTTGGAGCGCGTCCTTATTAACGCGGTCGAAAGTCGGACCCATTATGAAGAAAGTGAGGAAGAGCGAGAGGCCGACAATGATCTGGTTGGACGGAGCGCTCGGGACGCCAAGTGCCGTACGAACGAATCCCAGCACGATCACGATGCGAGTAAAACTCGTCATCAGCAGAACTAGGGACGGCGCAACAGAAAGCAGCGTCATCAACAGTACGATCTGGATCGCGACACTCATCTGCGCCGGTTTCTCCGCACCCTCCAGATTGATGGAAAGGCGCATAGGCTCGCTTGGCTTTTGCGTCGCACCCGCTGGTAAATTCGAGAGGACGCTCGAAGTGGTCGACAGCGACTGAGGCGCTGCGGCGGCACCCTCCGCGCTCTGTGCCAACGCGTTTGTCGCGACGGACCCGGTGGCCAAAAGCGCCACCATAAGAAATGTTCTCACGCGCCTCATGAATCCCTCTTCGCGTCATCGCCTAGCGATGAAAGCAGGTCTATCCGGCCAGGACAGACTCCGAGGAGGAACTTCCGACCTTCGTAGTCGGCCACAACCAGGTACTGGCGATTTCCAAGGGAACGGGTCTCGGCGACAGAAAGCTTGCGCCCCTGCCCACCCGAAAACCCCTTTGGGGACCGACGCTGACGCCAAAGCATCCAGCCTCCGGCCCCTGCGGCGATTGCTGCCGAAACGAGCAGCAAGGGACTTGCCCCTGTGACCGGCTTGTCAGCCGGCACGCCCGCCACGGGAGCAGACCGCGGATAGATGACGCTGTCCTCCGCATGGGACGGATAGGGCGCCAGCAGGGCGAGCCCCACGAGGAGGACGAGCCTCCTCATGACTTTGACCCGCCAACAAGCTCAGTGATCTTGATGCCAAAGTTGTCTTCGACAACGACCACTTCCCCGTATGCCACGAGCTTGTCATTCACGTAAAGTCCGACTGGGTCGCTGGCATGCTGGTTGAGCTGCACTATGGACCCCGGGGCGAGCTCAAGTACGTCACGCATCGGCAGCAGGCATGAGCCCAGCTGGACCGTGACCTTAACCTTCACGTCAAGGACGATATCAAGTGTTTTTTCTTCCATCATAATAGGCGTTGGGTTGGTTCCTCGTTCGTCGGGGAAATCTTCCGGTTTATCTGCACGGCTACGCGGTCGGTATCTAGTCCGACGGTACCCGTAAATTTGTGGCTCCCATTGAGCAGGATGCGCGTATCCTGCATCATCGTGGCCGGCAGTTCCACGACGTCACCCACCCGCAGGCTGTTCACCTCACGGAGCGAGAGGTCGAGCGCATCCCACTCAGCGCGCACCGGCATCTTGATGTGGTCGTATGACTTCTGCCAGCTGGCCTTCTTGGCCACGCTCGAAATTGAGGTGTCCTTGTGCCACCTGGCCTGCATTTTCTTGATGAGGGGCTCGATCGTGTAGTAGGGAACACCGATCTGCATCTGCTCGGAGCAGTCGCAGAAGTTCACCTCGAGGGCCAGCGCCAGAATAATGGCGTCCTTGGGAGAAGTCTGCAGGAAGCGTCCGTTGTTCTCGTGGCCTATGATCTGGGCGTGGAGATTGTCCTCCACCTTCCACTGCCCGCACCATTCCTCGAGGACAATCATGATGACATCCTCCAGGAGCGCCATCTCGATCTCAGTCAGGTAGCGCTCAGCCTTTACGGAATGCCCGTGTCCGCCGAGCAAACGGTCCGCTATCGTGAGCGCGAGCCGGGGGTTGATGTCGAGCACGCCGACGCCGACCAAGGGGTCCGCCTTGAACAGGCAGATGTGGGTCGGGCTCGGAAGCGATTCCGTGAACTTGGAGTAGGTTACCGTCGTTAGCTTGGCCATCTTCAGACTGAACTCCATGCGGAGAAACAGCGACAGGCGCGCACTCAGATAGCGGATGTAGTCCTCGTGCAGGAGGCGCAGCCTCCTGAGCTCGACCTCGGAAAGAAATACGGGATTGCGGAAATCGTAGGCCTCGACCTTGGACGCCGCGCTGGCATCACCCCGCCGCCCGTTGGCGTGGATGAGCATCGACTTCGGCGAGGCCTGATCGACGCTCTGAGCCAGCAGCTTGTCGATCTCGGACTGGTCGAGATAGTCGGACGGGGGAGGTTGCGGATCTTCAGCCATAACGTAGCGTTGGTCGGTCTACTGGATCACGAAGTCGGAGAAATAGACCTGGTCGACGATCCGCTTGTCCAATGCCTGGTTGTAGGCCGCGACGAGCTTCTCGCGGAGAAGGTTCTTGGCACCCGGCTCCTCCAGGTCGGCAAGGGTTAGCGACGACAGGACGTTGAGCGTGATGTCGGTAAGTTTTGCCTTCTGCCCATCAAAGATCACTTTGATGTTCCCATTCTTGTCGAGTCCGGTCACGACGAAGCTGGTCTTGAGGTAGCGGGTACCCATCGTGCCCGCCAGGTTGACGACGACATTGTTGAACTCGTAATTGGAGGTCCCGGCTCCGCCTTTTTCATCCTTGCCGTCCTTCTTCGCCCCTTCCTCTGAGGCCTGGGCCGCCGTGCTGTCGGCAGAAGGACGTTCTGCGATGGGGGCCGCAAGCTTCTGCTGCATCCGCGGCAGGAGAACAAATTGCGAGACGGCGAAGCTAGCGGCCGGCGCGAGCACCACTGCGACGATGGCTGGCAGCCAAGCCATCAGAGCTGACTTAGCGACGGGGGACCCAGCTGCAGGTGCCTCGGCGGGCGCCGCCGACTTGTCGTGAGCGGCCGGTGCCTCTTTGGGTTCCTTTGCCTCTGTTTTTGCTGCCATGACGGGATTGCGATTTGAATTCTTTTTGGAACGGATTGCCCGGTAGTCCGATTGCCGGGGCGCCTTGGGGCAGCCGACCGGCGACCTTCGCCAGAAAACGTTCCGCGGTTAGCAGGTCAGCTGCGCTTTAGGTTGACGACGTCGTCCAACACCGTGTCCGACACCGTGATCAGGCGCGCACCTGCCTGGAAGCTACGCTGCATCGTGATCAGATCTGAGAACTCCTGCGTGAGGTCCACATTCGACGACTCAAGGGAGCCGGCTTGAATTGAACCCAGGCCGTTTGCGCTCGGGGTGTTGCCGCCTGAAAGGATGCCCCCTCCGACGGGTGCGGCGGCCGCGAGGCCGGTGTAAAGATTGTTGCCGTTGTTCTCGAGGCCGGCCGTGTTGCCGAAGTTCTGTAGGAGCACCTTGCCCGTAGTAGCGGTGGTGCCATTGGAGTACGATTCAACCACGTTGCCCGAGCTGTCGATCGCGACCGACTGGAGGCTCGTGCCGTTGGGGAGATTCTGCCCTATCTGGATGCTCCCGACCGTCGTTCCCGTACCGCTCGTGTAACCCTGAACGCGCTGGCCGCCCTGGGACACAAGGTAGCCGTTGGCGTCGATGCGGAACTGGCCGTCACGCGTGGCGTACTGGGTCAGGCTCGAAGGATCCTGGACAATGAAAAAACCGTTCCCCGAGATGGCGAGGTCGGTCGCGACCCCGGTGCTGTTGAGCGCTCCCTGAGCAAAGTTGGTCGTTATGCCCGCTACTTGCACCCCGGTTCCCACCTGCACCGAAGGGGTGCTCGACTGGGTTCCGGTGGCCGGCGCGGAATTTTGAAGTGTGTTGCTGAAGCTGTCCTCAAAGCTCGCGGCGGAGCTCTTGTAGCCAATGGTGTTCACGTTCGCTATGTCGTTGCCAACGACGTCCAGACCGGTGCTGAAGGCAGTCAGGGCGCTGACGCCGGTGTTGAGTGTATCTATTAGGGACATGGTTTTTTAGTTTTTTTGGTAAATTCCGATTAGCTTGAGGGCAGGATGGCGTTGAGTACTGAGCTGGCGACGGAGGTAGGGGTCGTGGTGGGAGTTGCCGCTGTCGTACCCGTAGTCGTGGCTGGAGTTGTGGTTGCGGCGGGCGCAGAGGTCGTGGCCAACTGGATGCTGGTGACATTGGCGAGCGGGTAGTAGGTCCCGTTGACCTGGATCTGCGGCGTTGTGCCGCTCGTGTTGATAGCCGTGATTTGGCCAGAGACCGGATTGCCCGAGGTGTCATTGAGGGTCACCTGGCGACCCAGGTAGGAACTCGCGAGCGACCAGGTCTGGCTGGCCGTCATCTGCGTGAGATCTGTCGACATCGTCGACATGTTCTCCATCGAGCTGATCTGCACGATCTGCTGCATCTCCTGGTTGCTGTCCATGGGGGTCGACGGATCCTGATTCTCCATCTGGACAGTGAGCAGCTGCATGAAATCCTGCGCAGTGAGTGTCTGCTGCGGCGTGCTGGCGCTCGTGTTCGAGGCCGGGTTGAGGCTGGCCAGCGAAGAGGCGATCGATGAGGTACCGGTGGTGGATGCGACGGAAGACATGGTGAACTAGGCTACGGCAGCCAGATGGAGAGACGTGGGGTGAATGGATGCGGGAGAAAAAGCGGTGTCCTGGGATTCATCACTCGGGGAGGCGACGCTAGACCGGTTGGCCCGAGCCAGCGTGGACTGCGAGGCTGCCGTTGACTGCTGCTGAGGATTTTGCCCCTGGGAGCTGAAATTGCCGTTCGCTAGGCTTCCGTTTGAGGTGCTCGATCCGCTTTCGCCGGACGAGAACACGGGTTCGACGAGCCGGATGCCCTGGGCGTCACGCTGACCCGACGCGGAGTTCCACTCGCTTGACAGCGCCGAGCGAAGCTCAGCGGAGTTCGTGCGGAATTCCGTGTGCACTTCCCCACCCCGCATCTGCACATGCACGGCCAGGGCCTGGCCGCCAAAATTGAAATCGAGTTTCACCGAGCCTGCCGACCCTGCAGTCACCTGCTGCGCGTCGACGACGTTGAGAACGGTTTCTACCGCGCGCATCGCCAGCACCGGGGCCAGCGTAGGGGTGATGGGCGAAGGTGCCGTGGGCAGCGTTGCCGGCGGGGGTGCCGAGCCTACTTGGGTCGTCACAGTCGGCGTTCCGGCTGCCGTGACTGCTCCCGGGTTTCCGGCCATCTGGAGGCTGGTTGTGTAGGCTGCTGGCATGTTTGAACTTGTTTTAGCAATGCCGATGCCATCACGCTGGCCACTGCTCTTAACTTCCTGATCACCCGTTGTTAGAAAGTTTTTTTGCGCCGCCGCCTGAACCCGGATGCTCCCGGTTGCCGCCGCACCGGCGCTCGCGGCAAATTTTTCCGCATATCGAGATAAACCGGGAATGGGGACGGATCCTGTTGCTGAAACCGAAGTAGCAAGGGTTCCGTCTGCCTCCCCTTCGCTCACCTGCAAAGTGGCCTTTTCGCCCTTGGACCCCGATCCCGGCGCTCCGGAAGGTAACTTGGGTGACGTCTGGCCCGATTCCGCTGCCATAGCAGCGGCAATTTCACCATACACGCCCGAAACAGCCCCGCTGCCGAGGCATGATGCTGCAGCCCCAGCAGCCTTTGCCGCGACCGCTGTCGCCGTACCCAGCGCCGTTCCCGAATCCAGCGAGGAGCTGCTCCCGTCAAGAGCGCCGTTCGCAGGTCCCTGAGGGTGAAGAGTCTGAGGCAAGGGCGCCAAAGGCTGGGCCCAAAGGGGTGAAAGCATCGAGGCTACGGCCTCGGCAAGATCCCTTGCGGATCCTGCGGCGCTTGCCGCCGGACTCGGTTTTCCCTGGGCCTTAGCGGGAGGAGTGGAGGCATCCTTTGTCCCGGACACAGGTACGGACAGGTCCGTCGTATCAGCATCGGCAGCCTGCGCAGAGACTGGCGCAACCGACTGAGATCCCTGTGCCGCCTGGTTCGTGGACGAGTCGAGGAGCGTTCCGAAGTCGCCCCCTGCGCTTGGATAGGCCGTTCCTCCCTGGGAAGAGCCGTTGAATGCGGACATGAGATTGTCCAGCGAGGAGGCGGATGGGCTGCCATCGGAGCCCGATGTAGTGCTGGGGAAAGGTGTGGGTATGGAAGAGGTCATGTGGATCTTCCATCCTTGGAATCCAGATGCGCCGTCCTTGGCGCGGGGGGTTGTAGAGGTGTGGTTAAGGGCTGGTCGGTGGCCTGGTGGACTTCATGAGGCGCAGCTTTTCTGAAATCACTGCCGCGCGCCGGGAAAGCAGCCCTTCCCTGTCGCTCGTCTTGCTCATCTCCTCGAAGATCGGAGCCACAACGTCAGGTTTCATCAGGGAAAGGATCTTAACGACCGTCATGTCGTCCATCTCACGGATGATGGCTACGGCGGCCTTTGGCGTGAGCGCCGCGTAGGTCTGCGAAAGGGCCCTCAGGTTCTTACTTTCGTCGGCCTGTATCTCGATCACCTTCTCGGCAATCTCCTTGCGCATTCCCTCGATATTTGTGCGGACCTTGTCGAGCTCCTGCTGCTCGCCGGCGATGCGCGCGGCGCGCTGGTCGAGCAGTTCGGACTGCTTCTTAAGGCGTGCCTTTTCGTCCTTCAGCTCGGAGGCAAGGTTGTCGACCTCGATCGTCCAAAAATCCCATCCTTGCACCTTTCCGGCCTTCGCCTTCTGGACATGGGTGAGCATCGCCTGGGTTACGAGCCGGTCCCCCGCTCGCCACAGGGGAACAATTCCCGCGGCGACGCCGAGGATCACCGCGAGCGCGGCTATAATGGCAGGGTTGTGTATGATCTTTGTCATGAAAGTGCGGTTCGCCTCGAGGCCGCATAGCCCGCGAACTCGTCAATCTGGGCCTGTTCCAGCTTGAGTCCCTCGGTGCGATGGCGGGTGCGCGCCTTCTCCTCGAGCTGTTTCACCACGTCCAGCTGTCGATGGGCCTCGAGGTATTCCGCGCGGCGTTTCTGCATATTCTCGCGGGCCTCGATCACCTCTCGCTCGACCCCAAGCTCCGCCTGGCGCTCGCCGCGGTAGGCGCGGTAAAGGCCCGCGGCCTCCATGGCGAAGTAGCGCTCGAAGCGCCCGGCAAAGAGCGTCTCTTCCATTTCAGCTATCCGGGATCGGGTCGTTGCAAGCCTCTCCTCTGCCTGAACATAGGTATGGATCGCGGCAGCAAACACCTCTTTGGCGCGCAGCTCCTTGTGAGCCCGGATTACGGCCACTGGCCGCAGCGGAAAACGGAAACGTTTCATGGCTTTATGACCTTTCTGAGCTGCTTGAAGGAGTCCGCTCGCGGGGTCAGCTCATTCACCCCCTGGCGGAGAAATTTTTTCAGCGGTTCCTGTATCGCGATGGCTCGGTCCAGCTCCGCATTGACGCCCTTCTGGTAGGCTCCGATGGAAACGAGGTCCTCGTTCTTGCGGTAAAGCGCAAGGTGCTCCCTCGCAAGGGCCGCAGATTCCAGCTCCTCGGGCGTGCAGACGTCGCGGGAGAGCCTGCTTACGCTCTCCAACACGTCGATGGCCGGATAGTGGTTGAAGTGCGCCAGCGAACGCGAGAGCACCAAATGCCCGTCGAGAATACCACGGACTGCGTCGGCCACAGGCTCGTTCATGTCATCGCCCTCGACCAGTACCGTATACAGCGCGGTGATGGATCCCGTCTCGCCCGTGCCGGACCGCTCCAGCAGCCGCGGAAGCATCGCAAAAACCGAAGGGGTGTAGCCACGGGTGGCCGGAGGCTCGCCGATTGCAAGGCCGATTTCGCGCTGGGCCATGGCAAATCGGGTGACCGAGTCCATCATGAGCATCACGTGCTTTCCCTGGTCCCTGTAGGATTCAGCAATGGATGTGGCCGTGAATGCGGCCCTGAGCCTGAGCGGGGCAGACGTGTCGGATGTCGCCACCACCACCACCGTCCGCTTCATGCCTTCGGCCCCAAGGTCTTTCTCGATGAACTCGCGAACCTCACGTCCGCGCTCACCCACCAGGCCAACCACGACCACATCCGCGGTGCAGCCGCGCGCAATCATGCCAAGCAGAGTCGATTTGCCGACGCCAGAACCGGCGAAAAGGCCCATGCGTTGGCCTCGGCCCATGGGCGTAAAAGCATCCAGCGCACGGACTCCGGTAGCCAGCGATTCCAGGATCCTCTGGCGGCGGAGGGGATGCGGGGGCGTCGCGCTGTGCTCGGCACGCTCGACCGGGATCATGCCGAGCCCGTCGAAGGGCTTTCCAAGAGCATCGAGCACCCTGCCTAGGAGTTCGGGGCCTGTGCGCGGGAGAAGGGGGCGGTCATCCGCAACGACCTCGCAGCCCACGTGAAGGCCGGACGTATCGCCTAGCGGCATTAGGAGGACCCGGTGCTCGCGAAACCCAACCACCTCGGCGCGGAGCGAGAATTCTGTTCGGGAGGATCTGACGATGCACAACTCGCCAATCCCCACGTTCGGACCCTCTGACTCAATAATGAGACCGGCGACTCCGGTGACGGTGCCCACGCGCTGCACCGCGGGCATGTGCCGCACCCTCGTGCGGAGCACATCAATCGTCGATGCTAGGGAATTATCCATGGCCTAGGCTCCGTTGAGGTGGTGGTTGAGGGTCGCCAGCTTTGTCTCCTGCCGCGCGTCGGTCAGACCGAAACGGCTGCGGACCTGGCAGTCCCCGGGAGAGAGCAGCGAGTCCCCCCGAATGCGCAGGTTCGGGTACCTCTTGAGCCATTCCGGATTGAGGGAATTTAGAAGCTCGGCATCCCGCTCGGAGAGCGAAAGCTCCAAGCCGTCGCGCTCAGGATAGAGCTGCTCAAGGGCCTCGAGGCAGAGCCGCGCCACGACGTCCGCGGGGGGTTCGTAGCCGGAGAGCAGGCGCCTTCCAATCTCGACCGCCAGCATGGGAAGTGCCTCGCGGATCTGGGCCAGGAGCGATGCCTCAACCTCGCTCAGCTTCTTAAGGACGCCCTCGCTGAGCTGCTCCATGTCGTGCCTGAACTCCACCATCTGCTGGTCTGCGGACTCGCGCGTGGAGTCGACGCCCCTGCGGTAAGCGGTCTCCGTTCGATCCGTCATCTCGGACTCCGTGTACACGCGCCGCGTGCCACCCGGCACAACGGCACCCGAGAGCGGGCGGTCAAAGGCAATGAGCTTGGAGAGGGCCATTGTAAGTCCTCTAAACCGGCCCCGGATGGAAGCTGCGGTCGGGTATGAGGGTCATGGACGAAAGAGCCATGGGCGTTACGCGACCAGGGCTTGCGCCTCGGAATCGAGCGAGATCTGGCCTTCCTCCTCCAGTTTTCGAACCGCTTGGATGATAACGTCCTGCGCGGCCTCGACATCCTTGAGCCGTACGGGCCCGAGCAGATCGATTTCCTCCTTGAGCCCCTCTGCAGCACGTTTTGAGAGGCCCGCATAGATCTTTTCCCTGAGAGCCTCGCTTGCCGACTTCATCGAAATTGCCAGGTTGCTTGTATCGACCTCGCGCAGCACACGCTGCAGGTCGGCCGCCGTGAGGCGGTTCAGGTCCTCGAAGCTGAAGAGCTTCTTGCGGATGGCGGCGCCGAGCACCGAGTTTCGCTCCTCCAGGCGGGCCAGAAGCGTCTTCGACATCTCCTTCTCCAAGGTGTTGAGCAGCCCCGCGACGGCCCGGATGCCGCCGCTGTGGTGGAAGGACGGCCGAGCCTTGCTGTCGAAATGCTTTCCGAGCGAGCGTACGATCTTGCTGACCAGGTCGAGGGAGGTCGATTCGATCGTGCCGAGCCGCTCGATCACTTCCTCCCGCAGGTCGGGAGTCAGGAGCGCAAAGACCTCGCCGGACTTCGCCGGATCGAGATAGGAGAGCAGGAACGCAATGGTCTGCGGCTGCTCATGCTTGATGAGATTAAAAATCTGGCGGCCTTCCATCTCCGAGATCTCCTTGATGACCTCGACGGACGTGCCCACGGGACCGACCCGGCCAAGGATTGAGGACGCCTTATAGTCGCCCTTGGCGATCTCGAGGGCTTTCTGCGCATAACCCATCCCTCCCAGCACGGAGCTGGCGCTTGTGGCGATCACGCTGGAGAACTCCTCGATGGCCAGTTTCATCACGGATTCGCTCACCATCGGGAAGGCGGACATCTCGCGGCAGATGACCTCCACCTCGTTGTCGTCAAAGTGCTTGAGCACCTCGGCAGCGGAGTCGGAGCCCACGCAGATCAGGAAGATCGCGAGCTTCTGTTGGCGGCTCAGTTTGCTGTAGTCGATTTCGGCCATGGGAGGAAGGGGGCGTTGGGGGTCAGTTCTTGGCCGAGGGCGTGGCGACCCATTCGCGAAGTGCGGTGCCCACGTTTGCGGGTTTCTGCCGGATAAGCTGGTTCAACATTTCGGGGGTGATCGAACCCCCGTTCTGGAGCGAGCGTGCCGCCTGGTCCGGCGGCATCGAGAGGACCTCGACCGGAACCGGCTCGGGCCTCTGCTTGGAGAGCATCCGCATGAACACGAGAAGGACGACTGCGGCACCGATCACGGCCGACCACTTGCTCGCAACCTCAACCCAGCCCTGCAGCCGATTTTCGCTCTGGATGGCCTGGACCTGTTGCGCCACCGGTTCTGCGGCGAAGGTCGTCTCCTGGAGCGCAACAATGGACTCAAGGGTCTGTCCCGCCGCCAGCTTCAGCCCGAGGGCGTTCACGACGACCTGGCGGAGCGCGGTCAACTCCTCCGGCGTGCGCTTCTGGACCTGCGGCTCGCCCGTGACCTTGCCGTCGGCGCCGACCGGAGCGGGCGTCAGCCGTGGTGCAACGAACACGGCCGCCGTCACGTTGCGTATCGTGCCCGGATTGCGGGTGATGTTGGTCGTCACACGGTTGATCTCGTAATTGGTCGTGCGGTTCTTTCGGTTCTGCTCGGTGACGGATGTGGGGCGTGCCGCGACCTCCGTGGTCCCGGCCTTATCGGGGACGTTTGCGCTCACTCCGGTGGCGCCCCCGGTGTTGCGTTGTTCTGACGAGCTGTTCACATCCTCGACAATGGTCTGGCTACGGACGACCTGACCGTCCGGGTCATATTTCTCGGACATCTCGGTCGTGGCCTCGGTGTCGATGTCAGCGGAAACACGGACGACCGCATTGCCCGGTCCGATGACGGCCGCGAGCATCGACTCCACCTTCTTGCCCAGGTAATCCTCCACCTGCTGTTTGTAGCGTACTTGCGACGAAGCGGTGCCAAGCGTCGGGTCCTGTTTAAGTTCCTCGGAGAGCACGCGCCCCCTATTGTCCACCACGGCAACCTGATCAGGGGAGAGGCCTTGAACCGCGTTGGCCACGAGGTGCCGGATCGCGTTAACCTCATCGATCTCGAGCCTGCCGCCGCCCATGTCCACAAAAACGGAGGCGGTGGCCTTCACTCCCTGCTCGGTCAGGAGCAGGCGATTTTCCGGCTGCACGATCATCACACGAGCGGCCCGAACGCCCGCAAGCTGGGTAATCGTGCGTGCGAGCTCGCCCTGCACCGCCCTGAGGTAATTGGTGCGCTGGACGAAGTCGCTCAGGCCGAATTGACCCTTGTCGAAAATCTCAAAGCCCACCCCGTCGCCACCTGGCAGCCCCTTGCTAGCCAAGTCCATGCGAAGCTTGTAGACTTGGTCCGAGGGGACCTTGACCGCCGTGCCGCCCGCCGTCACCTCGTGCTGGATATTCTGCGTCTCAAGGTAGCCAATGATGGCCGCCGAGTCCTTGTCCCCAAGCCGCGCGTAGAGCAGCTGCATATCGGGCCTTCTCGACCAGATCACGAGGACGGCCATTCCGGCCGTGACTGCGACCGTCGCCACGATGAGCGAGACCCGTTGGTTCAAGCCGAGCTGCTTCCAGAGCGAGAGCAGGGAGTTTGTGAAATTTTTCATCCGTTTAGATCAGTTCGGTGGCTTCAAACCTGCATGCGCATCAGTTCCTGGTACGATTCCACGAGTTTGTTGCGGACCTGCACCATGAGGCTGAGAGAGACTGAGGCTTCCTGCATCGCGATGACCGACTGGTGCAGCTGGTCCGTGTCGCCCAGGAGAACCCGCTTGGTCAGGCTGTCCGCCTGCACCTGCTTTGCGTCCACCGTGGACACCAGCCCATCGAGCATTTTGCCGAATCCGTCGCCGGACGTCGGCCCCAGATGGAGACCCTCGGCCGCACCCGTGTTGAGCAGCTGGTTGGGCTGCACCCGGTCGGTCAGGGGTGTCGGCATGCCGGCTAGCGAGGTGGGGATAGAGCTGATTGAGGACATGCGCGAGGGTTAGGGTGAGGCGTGGATCAGGATCACTTGCCGATATCCAAGGTTTTCATCGCCAGGGCCTTGGCATTCTTGGCCACGGAGAGGTTGGCCTCGTAGGCGCGGGACGCAGTGATCAGGTCGACCATTTCATAGGCCAAGTTGACATTGGGCATCTGCACCATGCCATCCGGGCCGGCATCGGGATGCTGGGGATTGTAAACTTGCTGGCCCGGCGACTTGTCGGCCGAGATGTCGGAAACCCGCACCGTCTGGAGGGATTGTCCGCCTGCCTGCTTCACCAACTCCGTCTCGAACGAGACAACCTGTCGCTGGTACGGTCCGCCGCTCGGTGTGCGTGTCGTCTCTGCGTTGGCGATGTTCTGCGCGACAATGTCCAAGCGCATCCTCTGCGCGGAAAGGGCGCCGGCCGTGATGTCTATTCCGGAAATGATGTTCATGCGCGGCCTTAGCCCTGGCCGTTGATGGCCATTTTAAGCTGCTTTATGTTGTTCGAGACGACCTCGGTTAGGTAATCGTACTCCACCGAATTCTTGTTCATGGCGAGGAGCTCGTGCTCGATCTCCACGGAGTTGCCGTCCGGACGGGTGCTCCGGGCATGGGTGTCCTCGGTGAGCGTCGGATTAAGCGAGTCATCTGAACCCACGGCCTCTCCCGCGGCCAGGCGGGCCTTGAGTTGGTCGGCGAACGACGGCGCCAGGTCGAGGCGGTGGTAGCCTGGCGTCTCGGCATTGGCTATGTTGGAGGCGATGGCCTCCTGCCGAAGGGCCGCCGCGTCCAATAGCTTCCGGGACAACTGATAATTGTCGGATTGGAAGATCGGATCTATCATGTTCGGGCGAGGTATAACACGGCGCATGCCATTCGCGCCGCCGCTTCCCCATCCCGCTAAAATTCAGCGATATAAACTTGTCGCGGCCTGCGGTGACCTCGCCAAGTTCCGCCGGGTGTTCAATTCCCGATGCCGACCCGGTAATTTTTGCCGTATGGCCAACCCGTATTCGGTCCCAAAAACGTGCCGCCTCCACTAAGCCGCTTCATAAAATCCGTGCAGGGCCGATATCGGGGGGATAAACCTCATGAGGGACAGCGAGTTCGAGTTCATATGCACCCTTGTCTACGAGCACAGCCGGATAAAGCTGGGCCCCGACAAAAGGGAACTGGTGAGCGCACGATTGGGCAAACGCCTGCGTGCGACGAACCTAGACACCATCGGCGCGTACTGCAATTTGCTGAAGGGACCTTCTTGCGAGGACGAGCTCTCCCATCTGATCGATGCGATCTCGACCAATCACACCTTCTTCTTCCGCGAGTCGGCGCACTTCGACTTTGTGCGTGAGCGGGTGCTCCCCGAGATGATCGAGCGCAACAGAGTCGAGCGGTGGCCACGCTTCTATGCATGGAGCGCCGCATGTTCGTCGGGCGAGGAACCCTACTCCCTTGCGGTAACTCTCTCCGAGGGGCTGAAGAATTCGAACTGGCCCTGGCATATCGAGGCGACCGACATATCGAACCGGATTCTCGAGAAGGCCCATGCGGCCATCTACCGCGACGAAGTCGTGGCCCGCCTCCCCGCTCCCACCGTGAAGGCCCATTTCCAGCGGGGCATCGGTCCCCAGGAGGGCAACTACCGGGTTCGCTCGGAACTGCGTGACCGCGTGACCTTCACCTACCTTAACCTTCTCAAAGGCGAGGCTCCCTTTAGGGACCTCTTCCACGTGATCTTCTGTCGCAACGTGATGATCTATTTCGACAAGGAGACCCAGGAGGAGCTGGTAAACAAGCTATCGCGCAGGCTCATTCCGGGCGGCTACCTTTTGGTGGGGCACTCCGAGAGCCTCACGGGCATCAAGCACCCGCTTCAGCTCATAAAGCCGGCCACATACCGGCGCCCGCCAGTTTCCTGAACATGTTCACATCCCGAAAGATCCGCGTGCTCATCGTCGACGACTCCGCCGTCGTCCGCAGGTATGCGAGCGAGGCGCTCGCATCGGATCCGGAGATCGAGGTCGTCGGAACGGCTGAAGATCCCTATGTGGCTCGCGATCGGCTGTTGGAGCTTAAGCCCGATGTGCTTACCCTCGACCTGGAGATGCCGCGCATGGACGGCCTCACATTCCTGAAGCTGCTCATGCAGAGCAGGCCTACGCCGGTGATCGTGATGAGCTCGCTCACCCAGCGCGGCTCGGACTACACGTTGGAGGCCCTGCGCCTGGGGGCTGTCGACTTTCTGGGAAAGCCGGGAAACCCCAATTCGTTTGGCGAGCTGGGACCCCAGCTCATAGCGAAGGTCAAAGCCGCGGCCGCGGCCAAGGTGCGGGCCTACCGCCCTGAGGGGACCGCGCCCCCCTTCGCGCGGCCCACGACTTCGGCCAAGCCACCCCAGGTGGGCACCCACCATGGACACAATCCGCGCTCGATTATCCTGCTGGGAGCCTCCACGGGGGGCACGGAGGCGTTGCGGGATGTCCTCACCCGCCTGCCCGCGAACATGCCGGGCATTGCGATCGTCCAGCACATACCGGGCACGTTCTCAAAGGCCTTTGCGGATCGCCTCAACACCTTGTGCGAGCTCGAGGTGCGCGAGGCCGTTGATGGCGACAGGGTCGCTCCAGGTCTTGCCCTCATTGCACCGGGCGGATTTCACATGATGCTTCAATGGTCTGCCGACCACTACCGCGTGCGCATCACCGGCGGACCCCCGATCTGGCACCAACGCCCGGCCGTCGATCTCCTCTTCAAGTCCGCAGTGGACTGTGGCGCCTCCCCCCACGCCGTGGCAGGCATCCTCACCGGCATGGGCAAAGATGGGGCCGAGGGGCTCTTGCGACTCAAAGAAAAAGGGGCGAGGACATTTGCGCAGGACGAGGCGTCGTGCGTTGTATACGGGATGCCCAAGGCGGCATGGGAATGCGGGGCCGCACAGATCCAGGTGCCGCTCGAGCGTATCGCCCATCATATCATCGGGCGCTTCGAGGTCGCCCACCACGCTGAAACCTCAGCAGCAACCCTTCCCTCATGACGACCACCCCGTCCGACTCCGTACTGATAGTGGACGACGAGCCCGTCGTCCTCAACGCACTAAAACTGACGCTCGAGCGCGAGAAATACAGCGTGGTCGCGTGCTCAAGCCCGGTGAAGGCGCTGTCGATCCTCGAGGAACGCGACTTTGCCCTGATCATCTCAGACCAGCGGATGCCCGAGATGCTCGGCCTGGACTTCCTGATCGAGAGCCGCCGCCTGCGGCCAAACGCATCCCGCGTGCTGATCACCGCGGTGCTTTCGCTTCCGACGATTGTGGACGCGATCAACCGAGGGGAGATATTCCGCTTCGTGGCCAAGCCCTGGCTCAGGGAGGAGCTCCTGGCTACCGTTCGCAACGCCTTCCACCGCCACGAGCTCATTGTCCGCAACGACGTCCTTCAGGCCCAGACCCAGGAGCTCAATGCCCGGCTGATGACCGCGAACTCAGACCTGGAGCACAAAGTCACGGTCCTGGAGGAGCAGCGGCAGAAGCTCGATACCGCCAACCGCGAGCTGGGAGCCAGGTATGAGAATTCGCTCGAGCTCTGCCGGCGCATCCTAACGGCCTACGATCCCATACTGGGCGGTCAGGCGAAGGCGCTCGTGGAATTTGCAAACAAAATGTGCGATTCCGAGCACTTCTCAGAGGGCGAGCGGCACGCGCTCCGGTCGGCGGCATGGCTCTCCGATCTCGGCTTGATCGGCGTCTCCCGTGAGCTCCTGCGCACCTTTCGCAACAACCCGGCGCAGCTGACTGAGCGCGAGCTGGCCAACCTGCACCACCATCCCATCTACAGCCAGACGCTCGCGGCCCTCGTGGACCCCCGCGCCGACGTCGGCGAGACCATACGCGCCCACCACGAGCACTTTGACGGAACGGGCTATCCGGACGGCCTGGCTGGCAAGAGCATTCCGTGGCCCGCGCGATGCCTCTCTGTGGCGGTCGGCTTCGTCGAGTCCGGCCAGTCGAAGCAGGCCGCGATCGACACCATTCTTTCAAAGTCGGGCACCACCTATGATCCCGAGGCGGTCCGCCTCTTCCTGAAGGTCACGCACCTGGTCCACCTGCCCCGGCAAGTCCGCGAAATCCTGCTCGATGAGCTCTCCCCCGGCATGGTCCTGGCGAGCGGGATCTATAGCCCCCACGGGCTGCTTCTCATAGGCGAAGGCCAATCCCTGGGTCCCTCCACGATCGCAAAGATCCGAAGTCACGACCAGATCACCCCGATTAACCAGCGGCTCCTAGTGTATCTTTGATCCCGCAATGGATATAGGGAATATTTCGACGGGGACGAGCCGCCTGCCGCGACCCCGTCGCTTGGGGGTCCCCTCCGTAGGCCGCTCCCGGCCATGATTTTTCGCCATTTCGCCCTGTCATGGCTCAAGTTAGCTCAGGTGGGGCCGTTTACTATACCGGGGCATAGACCTTCCCGGCTTTGTCCTTTCCACCGCATGCCCGAACTCTCCCAGAACCCCACGGACCTGGCACCTAGCCTGCCTGTTTCCTGATCCATGGCCGGCTCCCCCACCATCGCCTCCATCTTCGCCCAACGCGTCGTGATCGGCGTCGCGGACATGGCTGTGTCAAACAACGCGCAGGTGGTGCTGAGCACGTATGCCCTGGGCTCGTGCATCGGAGTCATTGCGTATGACCCGGCGGTGAAAGTCGGCGGCATCCTGCATCTGATGCTCCCCGAGTCCTCGATCTCCATGGAAAAGGCCGCAAAGCAGCCCGCCATGTTCGCCGACACCGGGCTGCCCCATTTCTTCAAGGCCCTGATCGGGGTGAAAGCTGAGCGATTCAGATTGCGCCTATTCGTGGCAGGCGGGGCCAGCGTTATCAGTGGGAATGACCCTTTCAAGATCGGGGAACGCAACTCAAAGGTGACCCTCGAATACCTCCAGATGAACGGGTACAACGTTACCCATAGCGAGGTCGGAGGCACCGTGAACCGGACCATCCACCTTGAGATGAGTACGGGTATCGTGTCCCTGAAGACGCCGAACGAAACCGGCCAGCTCTCCCTCGCCGGGTAGATTAAGGCGGGGCATCCCGGCTCGAAATTCTGCCGGATAGGGCCGGCATGGATTGCGAGGCTGCGCATCGTCCTCGTGGATTCGCGCAGGCCTGCGGCCGTCCGCGGCGCCACCCTTTGAGTGGTCACGGGACCGACCCGGCCCGAGGAGCTGGCGCCAGGGATATGCGACGTGAAACCCGAACCGGGCAAAGCCACGGGAAAAAGATGCAAAAGCCGGGTTTCCGGCGACGCGCCCAGCAGGCAGCCCTGCCTTTAGATCGACACCGGGCCGGTGTTGAGCTTCTCGCCCAAGCGGTCGACGGCACGACTGAGAACGACCGGCATCGCTTCCTCGAGCATCTCCTGAGTGAAACCCCACTCCCGGAGGAAATTGCCGGGCAACGACACCAGGAAGCCTTCCTCGGTCACTCCTGGCCCGAGCGAGGTGGCCAGATATTTGGCCGCATGGAGGTGCGCGAGCAGCGGGACAACCTCCGCGGGCGCCTCATTCGGACGCATCATGAACTGGGCGGCTCCGACAAAGGTGCTGGGGAACTTCCATGCCTTCAGCAGGCGCTCGCTTACCTCGGTATAGCTGTAGCCGAGGATCGCGCGCTCGGACTCCTCCCACGTGCACTTCTTCTCCGCGCAGTCCGCGCGAATCGCCGGGTAGAACTCCGCGCAGGAATGGGCCAAAGCAAGCTTGCCCAGGTCGCACACGAGGCCGGCCGTGTAGGCCGTATGGGGCTCCAAACGCTCGGTAGCCTCGGCGAGGACCTCAGCCGCAATGGCCACACAGAGGGCGTGCCTGCTGAAATCGCCGGGTTCCCAGCGCAGGAGCGCACCTGATCCGGTCTCCCATCGACTGACAAGCACGAGCGCCGAGAGGCGGTAGATCTCCCGGGCACCAAGCCTTAGGATCGCTACCTCAAGCGAGTCGATGCCGCCGCGCCCAAAGGCCGCAGAATTTGCCAACCGCAGGGTTGCGGCAGCCAGCGAGGAGTCCAGGGAGATAAGGCGCTCGATCTCGTACGACGAGCTGTCATCGCTCCGCAGGGCGACCGAAAGGCGCGGGAGCAGCGAAGGAGCGCAGGGAAGGCTAAGGGACTTCCTGCAAACTTGCTCAATCGACGGGGGCCGTGGGTTTTCGGGCATAGCTAAAAGTGGTGTTCTTGGGCTTTGTCTTCAGGCCGCCTGCAGGAGCGACGCCGGGTCGAGGATGAGCGCGATGTTTCCGTCGCCGAGGATGGCGCCGCCAGCCACGCCCGGCAATCCCTGCATGAAAGCCCCGAGGTTCTTGATGACCACCTCCTGCTTGCTGACCATCTGGTCCACGAGAAGGGCCGAGACCCGGCCGGCATGCTCCACAATGACCACGATACCCTCCCAGGGGTTCTGGGAGTCCGCCGGAATGCCAAAATGGCGATGAAGCCTGTGAAGGGGAAGCATGCGGCCGCGGTGGTCCAGCACCTCGCCCTTGCCCTGCACGGTCGTGATCGATTCCCGTGTCGGGCGCATGGCCATCTGGACCGACGTGCAGGGAAGAATGAACTTGTCGGCTCCGACCCGGACCACGAGGCCATCGATGATGGCCATGGTGAGCGGCAGCTTGATCCTGAACGTGGAACCCTGCCCGATCGCGGACAGAATCTCTATCTTGCCGCGAAGCTTCTCGATGTTGCGCTTGACGACATCCATGCCCACGCCCCTCCCCGAGACAGAGGTCACTTTCTCGGCCGTCGAGAATCCGGGCGCAAAAAGCAGTGCGTAGATCTCCTCCGTCGTGAGCGTCGCATTGGCGGCAACAACCCCCTTCTCCACGGCCTTCTTGAAGATGAACTCGGGGTTTATGCCCCGTCCGTCGTCCTTCAGCTCGATGACAATGTTGCTGCCCTGGTGATAGGCGCTAAGCTGCACCGTGCCCGTCTCCGATTTTCCGGCTGCAATGCGCTGCTCGGGCAGCTCCAGGCCGTGGTCGAGCGCGTTGCGCATCATGTGGACGAGAGGATCGCCGATCTCCTCGACCACTGTGCGGTCAAGCTCAGTGTCCTCGCCGTTGACCTGGAATAGGACCTTTTTCCCGAAGTTGCGCGCAAGATCACGCGCCAGGCGCTCCATCTTCTGGAAGGTCGGCTTGATCGGGATCATACGCAGCGACATCGAGGTGTGCTGCAGTTCCTTCGCGATGCGCGAGAGCTGGGAAACATTGCGGTGAAGGGGCGTTCCATCCGAGCCAAGCGACTTGGCGGACTCGATCAGCTGGCTCTGCACGATCACCAGCTCGCCCACGACATCCATGAGCGAATCGAGCTTCTCGGTGTTCACCCGCACCGTCTGGCCTGTTGAGGCCTGGCCCATGGCGTGAGCCTCGATGCTGTTGGCATTGCTCGGAGCAGCACTCCCTGCCGGGGTCTCGGCCGCTACCGGAGCGTCCGCCTCGGGCACCGTGCCGGCTCCCGACGCCAGGATCTTAACGGCGCGGATGAGGTGGCTGACGGGAATGACCTTGCTTGGCAGCTGGGCCTTCTCGAGGGCCAAGCCAACCTGCTGGGTGAGAGCCTGCAGGGCGTCGCGACTCCTAAGTATCTCCGTGATAATCGCTGGCGTAAGGCGGAGCTTGTTGTTGCGCGCAAGGTCAAGCAGCGACTCAACCTCATGGGCCAGGGTATGCATCGGCACAAGCCCGAGAAACCCCGCGTTGCCCTTGATGGTGTGAAATGACCGGAAAATCGAGTTGAGGGACTCCTGGTTGCGCGGATCCTGGTCCAGTATCAGGAGCGCCGCCTCGATCTGCTGGAGGTGGTCGACCACTTCGGCGTGGAACTCGTTCAGCAGTTCCTGATTCTCCCCGAGATTGAGCTCAAGGAGGACATCCTTCTGCTCGGACTCCTCTTTGTGTTCCGCCTTGGCCACGGGGACCTCTTCGGCGGGCGCATCCTGGGGAGCGGATGCTGTCGGGGCCTTGCCCGACTTCGCGGCCTCTATTGCTTTGGGCAGCCAATCGACCAGCCCGCGGACATGGCCGAGTGAGACCTCATCAAACGGCTGCGCCGACTCGAGGCGCTTGTCGAGAACCGCCCGAACCGCCGCAACGGCGTCCCTCAGGATCGCTTCCTCGGCAAACAGTTCGCAGAGTTCCCCCAAGAGGCTGTATGAGGGAATCAGTCCCTCATCCCGCCCCGGAGAGGCAAGGATTGATTCGGTTGCGAGACGATTAAGTGCGTCGTCAAGCGCCTGGTAGGAGTCCGGGGCTAATGGCATGGTCCAATGGTTGACAGCTGTTCCCTAGCCTTATCGACCCCATCGGATAAAACTTAACGAACGGACTGCGTGTTTCCTGCTAAAGACCCACAAGTTGGGGACGATAATCCTACCGTCTGCAAGTAGCCCGATTCCCATAATTTATGAGCAAAACATCAGCTTCCGTTATCGCTGGCCCGGTCGCCAACAAGAATGCCGGCAAGTACCTTACCGTTGTGCTTGATCATGAAGCCTACGGAATAGCCGTACTCAAGGTCCGCGAGATCATACGCCTACAAAAGATCACGACTGTCCCGCAGATGCCGGACTTCGTGAAGGGTGTGATAAACCTTCGAGGCCGCGTGATCCCGGTAGTCGACCTGCGCATAAAATTCGGACTCAAGTCCGAATATGCCGATCGCACGTGCATTGTGGTCGTCCAGGTCAAGCTCCTCAACGAGCAGGTCGTCCAGATGGGACTGATCGTCGACAGCGTCGAGGAGGTTGTGAACCTGCCGGCCGAGGAGATCGAGCCCACCCCTGAGTTTGGCACCAAGGTGGACACTTCGTACCTGCTTGGAATGGCCAAGGTAAAGGGCCAGGTCAAAACGCTTCTCGATATCGATCGCGTGGTTGCCCCCGAGACCGTTCAGGCGATTGCGCAGGCCATCTGACCTGGATGGCCCGACACACGGTCGGGCGAGGAAGGTACCCGAGAGCCGGCGCAACAAATCGCGCCGGCTTTTTCATGGGCAGCCCTAAGCCGCCCCATTTCCCCCTTCCTCGTTGCACCTAAATAGAAAAGGCGCCGTTTTCACGGCGCCTCTTCTGTTGCAACTAATCGCAGCGCGTTCCTAGGCGCTCGCCAGAGCCGGCGCGGCGGCAGGGGCTACGGGGGCCGCTGCGGCCGGAGCCGACGCGGGTGCTGCCGCGGAACCAAATGACGCCTTGGCATTCTCGAGGGTGTCGTGGAACACCCAATTCCTCGTATCCTCGAAACCCTTGCACTCAGCAATGAGGTGAACGTTGCCCACAAGGGCGAACTGGACGCCAAGCTCCCTGCAGGTCTGCATCGTCTGAAGCAGCAGCTTGATGACACCCATGTGCACCGACTTCAGGGGATGGACGTCGATCACGGCCTTGTTGTTGCCGGCGTCTACCGCCTCGGCCAGCTTCGGCTTAAGATAGGTGCTAAGCTCAGCGAGAACGCTAGGGCCGCAGTTTTCCGGCAGGCGCATCACGAGCATCTCCGACTCGATCTTGAAGTAGCGGAGCGACGTGTCGAGGTTCATGGCCTTTGCAATCTTCGACTCAAGGTCACCCACATCGATCGGCTTGGTGACCACGGTGGTGAATCCGACGGTCTGCGCCTGCTGCTGCGGGCCTGCCTCGGTCTTCACGACAAGACCGAACACCGGGGTGTACTTGGTCTTAACATTGCTGCGAATCAGGCGGAAAAGGGTGAAGGCCGCGTCCTCGGGCAGCGAAAGGCTGATCATGATCAGGTCGGGCGGCGTCCGGGTCCAAAAATCCATGGCCTCTCCCTGAGTGCTGACACCGTGGACCTTCCACGGGGTGTGCTTGAGCCCGGCCTGGATCTGCTGGACGATGGCCGGCTTGTCCTCCACGACGAGGATCGTCGCAGCGTCGAAAATCGAGCGAGCCTTGGTCGGGGCATCGGTGAGCGGCTTGAGCTCTATGATGCGGCCGGCCTTCTCTATGAGGAGTTCCTCCTTAAAGGGTTTAACGATGTAGTCGCGAATGCCTATCTTGGCGATCTTCAGCACGTTGTCCTTACCGCCCTCGGCGGTGAGCATCATGATCGGAATACCTTTGAGCTGAGGGTCGGCCTTCACCCGCGTGAGCATTTCAACTCCGTCCATGACCGGCATGGTGATGTCGAGAAGGATCAGGTCAGGCATCTCCTTAGAGGCCACGGCCAGGCCCTCCACGCCGTTGCTGGCCTCTAGGATTTCGCAATCGTAGGATTTGAAAGCCTTCCGCACGATGATGCGGACGGTCTTTGAGTCGTCGACGGTGAGTATTTTATTGCGCATGTGCTTGGCTGAAATTGGGGTCAGTCGCCCGCCTTCATGAGGATATCGGCCACAATCTTGTAGCCTGAACTCTCAAAGCTATAGATGAAGCGCTGAACCGAGCTGATGGGCTCAATGCAAAAATTGCTGCCCCGTAGGATCGACGGGATGGTGAGTTTGCAGGGAAACCCGGCGTCGCAGAGGCCACTCTTAAAGCTACCGACCGTCATGTTGGTAAGCTCTCCGATCGCATCGTTGATGACCTCGTCGCCCGCTTCCTCAAGCTCTTCAGCTGTCATTCCGAGCAAATGGCAGGTCACCAACTGGGCGAATGCCTGCGGCAGGTAGAGGTAAATAAGGCCGTTTGCGTCGCCAATGAACCCAACGGTGCCCACGACTTGGGGGACAGCCTCTCCATCCGGGGGAAGAGGCGGCCAGCTTGCCGCTACTCCTTCATGCATCGTGATTCCGTGCTCGGAATCGCGATTTAGCATGGTCTTGAAGACGTCGCACACCGCACGCGAAATGTTGGTGCGGATGAGCTGTTCTGAGATCTCCTGGATAGCGGGCATGATTGAGGTGCGGCCAGGCTTTTTTTAGCCTATGCCGCACTAATCGGCCCAAACCATCAGCACCTTAGCGTATTGTTTTACCTTCTTTGCGTTTCCCATGCGGGAAACGCGCTTTACTCCCCGGTGCCCGACTCCAGTCCCACAAGATCGTCAGACCCACGGTATTCCTGAAGCTTGTTCCTGAGCGTCCGGATGCTGATACCCAGCAACTCGGCCGCCTTGGTGCGATTCCCGCCGGTCTTTTCGAGCGCGGCCTTGATGGCCTGTTTCTCAAGCTCGGCTATGTTGAGCACCGAGGAGGACATTGCGACCGGTGCTTCCACAACCCGTTCCTCTTCGGCATCCTGGGGCTCGGAATGCGCCTCGTGATTGTGCTCCACCGGTTCCGTAAGTGACGGGAAGGCGTCGCCCAGGGCGACACTGCTGGCGCACGGCAGGCCCATGGCAGCCGACGAAACCATCCTCCCCGACTCCGAAAGAATGATTGCGCGCTCAATCGTGTTCTGCAGCTCACGGACATTGCCCGGCCAATGGTACTCGAGCATCGCGCTTCGGGCGGACTCGGCGAAGCCGGCAACCTTCATCCCAAGCTTTCGGGTGTACCTGGCAAGGAAGTGCTCGGCCAGGGGCATAATCTCCTCCACGCGGTCCCTCAGGGCCGGAACGTGGACCGGGAACACGTTAAGCCTGTAGTAAAGGTCCTGCCGGAACGCCCCTTTTTCGATGTAGCCGAGGAGGTCGCGGTTGGACGTGGCAATAATGCGGACGTTGACCTTGATCGTGCGGTTGCCGCCGACCCTCTCAAATTCTCGCTCCTGAAGAACCCGGAGCAGCTTGGCCTGGAGGTTCGCCGGGATTTCGCTCACCTCGTCGAGGAGCAGCGTTCCTTGATTGGCCAGCTCAAAACGCCCCTCGCGCCGCTCGGTCGCGCCCGTGAAGGCCCCGCGCTCGTGTCCAAAAAACTCACTCTCGATCAGGTTCTCGGAAACCGCCGCGCAGTTCACCTTGATGAAGGGATGCTGGCGACGTGAACTGCGGCGGTAGAGCTCCCGGGCGACCACTTCCTTTCCAGTGCCGTTCTCACCGGTGATCAGCACGGTGGCGTCGGTCGGGGCCACCCGCTCGATCATCTGGCGAAGCCTCAGCATCACCGGGCTATGCCCGATGATTGCGCCCTCGTCATCCGCAGCCTGGTCGCTGAGCAGGCGATTCACCTGGAGGAGCTGCCGGTACGACTGTGCCTTCTTGATGATGATGTCGATCTGCGAGGGCGAGAAGGGCTTAAGGACGTAGTCGAACGCGCCCGCGCGCATGCAGCCCACGGCGGACTCGACCGAGCCATAGCCCGTGACCATCACGACAAGCGGCCTTGAGGGCAGCAGCGCCAGACGCTCCAGAAAATGCTGCCCGTCCCCGTCCGGAAGACGCAGATCGAGCATCACGAGATCGAACGATTCCCGGCTGAGCAGGCCCTCGGCCTGGGCGAGATTCTCCGCCACGGAGGCCATGAACTTCCGGCGGGTAAAGATCTCCATCAGCAGGTTGCGGACAACCGGCTCGTCTTCAATGATTAGGACTTTTTCGAATGACATCGGGCTCAGCGCCAACAGGGCGTTGGGATCAACTGGAGGAGATACGGGTATGCTTCCCTGCCCTCTTGTTCAAACAAAACATATCTAAGTATTAATCGATATGCGGCCAAGGGGGTATGGGAATCAGCCTAAGCCCCTGCAACCTATTGCGCAAATTATTGCAATCTGCGCGATGTGCGTTGGGGCGTAGAGAGTGCGCTTAGCATCCTCCCGACGGCATCCGTTTAAGACGGAAGGTGTTCGGACACGCAAAAGGGAGTGCCGGCACCCAACGAACAAACCGGGGCTTTGCAGCAAGGGTCATATCCCCGCCGGGGGGGATTAAATCACTTTTCCCACTGTTTCCCCTAAAGTTCGTTCCCCGAGAGCCGATTACCCAACCGGCGTATTCCAGACACACTATGCAACCTCGCCTGCTTTCCTTCTTTTCCGATATCGAGCGCTCTCTAGAGGCTGACCTGCCGTCTTCCCCCGAGGGTGTCTGGGAGAACATACGCACGGTCAATTATAGTCTCGGGCTTGCCCGCCTCGAGCTCGGCATGCGCCCCCAAGGCGGAAAGATCGAGTCCAAGGGCATAATCACTCTCCAGGGATACCAGCTTGCCGATGATTCGCCCTGCCTGAAGGCGGCCCTATCCTGGGCTGGCGTTGAAGGCAGCGTGACCCGCTCCATTTTCTCAAAGCCCGACCTTAGCTGGACCAGCGAGGCCCGCAAGGTCGCCGCCGAATGGCTTGGGGGCGCCCCTGCGATCCTGGACCAGCCCACCGTCTTGACAGAGTCCGTCGAGGCGGCCTGCCCGGTCGGCGCCGCAGTTTCGGCCTAGGCTAAGCAGCTGCGTTTAAGCGGTTCCGCCTGATGCCGTTTGCCCCATAGACGGGAGCGATTCGGGCCAGACGGACGCGAGCCTCATTGATGCGCGCCAATTCCTGCTGCATGCGATTGAGGTTCGCATCGATGTAATGCCAGCTCTCCATGCGGATCTCCATCAAGGCATCCACGCGGGGCTTGAGCGCGGCCACACCTGGTTGATTCGCTAGGCGCGCCAATTCGTGGACGAGCGGACCTGCGCGCTCCTGAATTGTGACCGCTTCCAGATAATTGGTGCTTCGGAGCAGGACCGACTCCCGTGAAACCAAGTCCTCCAAGGCGGCGAGAAGCCGCTGTGCTGTCTTCAGGGGCGTTTCCATCAGGCAGCGCTCCGGGTTCCTTTTGAATAGGCGGGATCCTGCTGGCGGAGCATCTCCGCCCAGGCACCGCGAATCTCGCCGAGCAATTTCTCCACCTCGATTACGGGCGCCTCGGTTTTGCTCATGTTGCCTTCAATTAGCCGTCGTATAAAATACCCGTAAAGGCGGTACATCTCCTTGGAAAATTTCCCGTCACCGGCCTCCATGTTGAGGGTGCCCTGCAACTGAATGAGGATGCGCTGAGCCTTTATGAGGTGCGTGTTAGACTCTAGAATCCTGCTCCGATCTTCAGGCGGTCGGGCGAGCGCGCTGCGGGCTTGGGCAATCGCGCGAAGCGCCCCGTCATAGAGCATTAGCACCAGCTGTCCCGGGCTCGCCGTGAGGACCGAGTTCGCGCGGTACATGCGCGCGCAGTTCTGTGCGACCATGGCGGTCCTATAAGCTTAGGAGCCGTCTTCCGAGAGGTCGGGCGAGTTCAGGATCGTCCCGCCCACCGCGCGAAGGATGGAAGTCGAAGGATATGACGGATCGGCGGCCAGCACCTTGCCGCGTGCAACTACTTCCGGGCGAATCTCCGGCTGTGCCGCCAATGCGGTGCGCAGGCCGGCTGTATTCGTCGCGGAAAAATTATCCTTTGCCGTCACGGTAGCGGCGGCTTTGGGGGCCGGAGCCAACACGGGCTCCGCACGTGCTGTCCGATCAGATGAGGTCGTTGAATTAATCATGGGCTCTCGTTCTTTGGGACGGTCTGCCGCTGATAGTGTCTACAGGGAACGCCGTTGATTGTTGGTTATATTATCGTCCAGCTATTGCAGGACTTTAGGCCAATCTAGCGCGGGGGCAAAGTGGACAGCATGGCGTCTGCCGCATAGGCCGCGAACCGCCTTGGGCTCTGGAGGGCCGCCGTCGTGAGATCCACGGGGGGCTGTCCCGGGCTGTCCTGGAGGTAATAGTGCCGCACCCCGTTCACAACGGTGGGGTCGTTCGATGAAAACGTGTCGTCGAAGCTCCAGGCTAGCCTTACCCCCTGGATCACCGCCAACTTGGCCCGGAAACCGATGGCCAACTGCCCGTAGGGCTGATAGACGGTCAGGTCGACAAATAGCACCGCATCAACGGCATAAGCGCGACCCAAATCGTCGAGAAAGCCATGCGGCAGCTCAGCAGCGGACGAGAACTCCGGAGCCCCATACCGCCTCTGGCAATCCTCGCGATTCAGGGAAACGACCTCAAAGCGCGACTGCTTCTGAAGGGCGGCGCGGACAATGTCGTCGAGTGCGGCAGCAGAATCGGGGTCGGCAACCTGTCCCCCGCATACCGGGAGGACAAGAACGCGCTTGATGCTGGCATTGAGCGACTTGTCTCGGACGAAGTTGAGCGGCTTGTAATACGGGCCCCGCCGGGCCGAGTCCAGCGGTCCCGGGTGCGACGCGCAGCCCGCCAATGCAGCGGCCAGCGTAAAGGCAAGCAGCCGAGTAAAGAGCCTCCAACTGCCAAGGGCGTGGGTTTGCATGCGTTCGGGTGCCAGAGTGAAGGCGAAGACCTATATTATGTATGGAGTACCTGCGCGACACGCCTGTCCATCCAGCGACGTATGAAATGCCTGAGACGCGGCTTGTCGTCGAGCCAGGAGGCGAACCTCTCTCCGTACCGCAGGTAGAGCCAGCGGAACCACCCAGGAGACTCCTCAAGAAGCCAGAACCGGAACACCAGCCAGCGGGGATTTCCGGCGCCGTAGACCACGCGCGCAACCCAGCAGGAGGTGCTGGTATTGTTGGGGTTCAGGAATGCATTGGTCAGGGTCGTGCTTTCCGACTGGGCCGAGGATTGGGCATCCAGCATGGTTACGAACTCATTAGTCAGGTTCGTTTGCTCGGCGCTGAGCTGGCTCTGCATCGCGGAAATCCGGGTTCCCAAATCTGTATTGGCTTGCGAAAGATTGCCTTGCGCAGTCGCGTTTTGCCCCTGATCGGTCGCGAGGCCCGTGCTCATCGCCGTCACGAAACCGCCAGGCGCCAGGAAAAAATTTTGCACGTCCTGAGGGTTGTTAGCCAAGGCATTTGCGAGCGTCGTGCTGTTCGTTATGGAGAGCTGGCCTGAGGTGTCGGCAAAGCCGATTCCCAGGTCATTGAGGCTTTGGATCGACCCGGTAACCCCGGTCACGGCACCGAACGCCAGATTCTGCAATGTCGATGCCCAGTCCGCGACCTGCAGGTTGCTGGTGAGCACCGAAGGCGTTACCGTACCGCCGGTTGTCGTGACCTTCGTGTCGTTGGTGACGTCGGTCTGGACCTGGTTAAAGGCTGTGATCATCGACTGGATCGCAGTCTGCATCGCCGCGGTGTTGCTTTGGATCTGGAGACTTTCCGCCGTCTTACTGTTGACGGTCACGCTGAACCCCGAAATGCCGGTCACCGAACTGTCGAGCGTGTTGCTCGCGCTCGTGAGCGGCGGCCCGTTGTTAATCGTGAATTGGGCATTCTGCCCATGGACAAACGCACCACCACCTGCCGTCGTGAGGCCCATCGCAGCTAGCAGGTTGCCGCTGGTGTCGGAGATACCCATTCCGACGTCGCCCGTGTCGTTGTTGACGATGCTGAACTGGTCAGCCGCCGAGTTGTACGACGCGGTCACTCCCGCGGTTGAACTGTTGATCTTACTCAACAGCGTGGAGAGGGTATCTGTGTTGACGTTGTAGTTGATCGCGACGCCATTGATCGTAAGCGACCCGTTGCCCGACGAATCCAAGCCCGTCAACGGAAGCTTCAGGTCGGAGGAGGCTATAGGTGCGGACAACACGGCGGTTCCGAGCGTGGCCGAGCTCGAGACTAGGGACGACGCGTTGTTCGACAGCTTCATTACCGACAGGAAATTGCTCGTGTCATTATTGGCTCCGAGGAGCACCTCGGCACCGCTGCCGCTCGTGAGTGTTATGCCGTCGGTCTTATAATTGTAGCTGCCCGTGACATCACCACCCGTAGCCAAGGATATACTGTTGAAAACGTCCTGCAGCGATTCGGCCGTGGAAACGGAAATCTGCTTTCCATTTACGGTAAAAGTTCCTGCCGTGACAGGCGTTGCCACGTTCATATTTGCGATCGTGAGGCCCGAAACGACATTCGTAGCGCTGAGACCGTCACTCACACCCGCGAGTCCCTGCGTCGCGGCCTGTGTTGCGAGATTTTGAACCGAAAACGCATACGTGCCCAGGGCCGCACCGGCCGCGGAGGTCGACTGCCATGTTGAGTTCGAATTGCTCGATGTGACGGTGCGTTCAGTGAACAGGCCGCCGCTGCTCAGGTTATCCACCGAGGTCTGCAGGGCCGTCATGTCGGTCTGCAGCGAACTCAGCGCCGTTATCTGGCTGGTGTTTGTCGTCTGCTGCGTCTGGAGATTGGTTATCGGTATGCTATCCGCGGCAATCAGCTCAGATACTACGGTCTTCCAATCGAATGCCTGATTGGAGAGAAGGCCTGATACTTGGATGGTAGCCATGGTTTCGAGCTATGTAGAGATAACGGGTCGCCACCTCTATCGGCACCACGGGGGGAAAGTTTAGGCCGCGGAGGCGGATTTCGCCCAATTTCACAGGGGCTTCTCTACATGTTATTCAGAGGAAGATCCCATGGTCTGCCGCGGCGCAGACCGGACCGTGAAATTTTTATTATTGGTAAAATTCTAAATTATTGATCCACCCGGACCGATATCCTCCCTGTCGCAGATTTCAAATATTTCGACCGGGCCGCTTGGGGACCGATTACCCCTAAGCCGAGAGCGACACGGACGTCGCATTCAAGATCAAGGAAAGATAATACCATGTCACTAGTCATCAACACGAACTACTCGGCGACGATTGCTGCAAACAATCTCGCTTACTCGAACTCACAGCTGCAGAACTCCCTCAATTCACTTTCCAGCGGTTCGAAGCTTTACAGCTCGGCCGCGGATGCGGGCGGCACAGCGTCTGCGATGGCGGATAATTCGGCCGCGCTTAATGATGCTGCGCAGCTCCAGGGCAACGCGAACGCTCTGTCCACGCTGCAGACGCAGGATGGCGCCCTCCAGGTCGCCGGCGCAATCGTCACCCGCATGAGCCAGATCAATGCTCTGGCAACTGCTGCGAACGGTGGCACAGCCGTCACCGGCGGTGGATCCAGCTCCTATGCCTCAGAGTACACGGCACTCCAGACCGAGTTGGCGACCGCCGTCTCGCAAGGGGGCATGAGCGCACTCTCAGCCGTCGCGGCTGGCGGGGCCAACGCTACCTCTGACATCTCCGGCGCCCTGACCTCGATCGCTGCGGCCCGCGCTGTAAACGGTGGCTCGCAGAGTGTCGATGGCTTCCAGAACACGCTGCTCACGAATAACGAGACCAACATGCAGAACCAGTTCAGCACGGTCAGCGACGTGGATGTGGCACAGGCCTCCACACAGCTGGCGAAGTGGAATGTCCTGGTGCAGGCCGGCACGGCCATGCTCGCCCAGGCCAATCAGTCGTCCCAGCTCGCGCTCAAGCTCTTGGGCTAAGCGATCTGATTCGGTACGGACCTTGATTCACCCCGCGCGGCCGTCCTGAAAGGCGGCCGCGCCAAGGGTAGGATCAAGACATCGAACCGGTTCTGGACAGTCTGGTATCAACCTCTGTCCGCAGAAACAGCCCCGGCTTATACCGGGGCTGTTTTGCGTTGCGAGGGGTACATTCCCAATCCACCACGGGACCGATCCTGGCCAAATGCGGGCGCCCTCGGGACAAAGGCCTTTCCGCATCGGCCGCGGGAAACAACGCCGGGATTATCAAGAAATAGGCGGCATGAAGGGCCGTTGCTCCTAAGATGAACCAGGGTTCCTACAGCGGGCCTGCCGACGGGGAGCCAATGGTGCCCAAGTGGGCGGAGGGGGCTGGGGCAAAAACTGCCGCTCGATTTTGAAGATGAACGGGGAAGAAGCCGAACGCTCAGAAATCCATTTTTATGTTATGTATGATGTTGGAAGATAAAAGGTAGCGCGCCTAAATATTGATCTGGCTCAGAAACTGCAAGGGATACGGCGCATGTCACTTACCGTTAACGGCAGTGGGGTTCATGGACGCACCGTGACCCCATCGGGCGTTCCCCTGCCGCTGATCTCCATCTTCACAAGCGTAAAGAACGGCGCAAAGACCATTCGCCGCTGCATGGATAGCGTACTCGACTTGGACTACCCCAACATTGAGCACATCGTCCAAGACGGCGCCTCAACCGACGGAACGCTGGAGATACTACGGGACTATGAACTTAAGCATCCCGACAAGGTCAGGGTGGTCTCCGAACTCGATTCATGTGCCGAAGAGGGGTTCTTTAGGGCGCTCAGGCGTTGTAAGGGCAAATGGATCGGCTCCTGCCTGGCGGATGAAGCACTTCTGCCAGGAGCCGCCTCCTGGGCTGCGGAGGCGTTTCGGATCCATCCCTCAGCGGGAGCGGTCTACGGGGATCTCTACATCACGGACTCCGCCGGGAACATTCGGAGTGAATTCGAAGCGCCCCATCCTTTTTCGATCGAGAAATTCCTGCTCCACGAGGTGATTCCGCCTCTTGCATCGTCCTTCTTCCGTCTCGGTGCCCTAAAGGACATAAATCTCCGGACCTATGCATGGACGGAGGGTATGGGCGAGTTTGAGATGTGGGTTCGGCTGGGTCTCAGACATGAAGTTCAATATGTTCCCGGATTGGTAGCGACGCACGTCGTTCACCCAGGACAGCTGGGCGCGACCAAGGAGGCCCTTATCAAGGGTCTGGAGACACGTTGCGCATATTTCGCTAAGCTGTGTGGCAAATACAAGGATCGCTTCGGCCCCCTTCAAGTGAGGTTCGTGGCCGGGCTCCATTTGTTTACCTCCCAGATCCTCCGGGACGGGGGCATGTACACGGATGCGGCGG
>Ga0302202_10000399_pt1 | contig 57025 bp, 51 predicted proteins | sample II_Bog_N3_3_FD_194579 | JGI IMG/M metagenome (GOLD analysis project Ga0302202, IMG submission 194579) | Peat permafrost microbial communities from Stordalen Mire near Abisko, Sweden - II_Bog_N3_3 | ecosystem: Environmental > Terrestrial > Soil > Wetlands > Peat | place: Sweden: Abisko... | reverse complement strand
CGAGGTCTCGACAAGCTCGACCCGAGGCGGGCTCGACAAGCTCGACCCGAGGCGGGCTCGACCCGAGGCGGTCTCGACAAGCTCGACCCGAGGCGGGCTCGACCCGAGGCGGTCTCGACAAGCTCGACCCGAGGCGGGCTCGACCCGAGGCGGTCTCGACAGGCTCGACCCGAGGCGGGCTCGACCCGAGGCAGGCTCGACCAGAGGTGCGTGCGCTTAGGCCTCGACGGCGACTGGCTCCGGCTCGATCGCTCCGGGCTGGCGGCTCGTCGTGATGACGAACTCGTTGTCAAGGTAGTCGACGTGCACGTGGTCGCCCGCGTTGAGTTCGCCGTGCAGGATCTTCTCCGACAGGCGATCCTCGACCTCGTGCTGCACCGCGCGACGCAGGGGCCGCGCACCGAGGGCCGGGTCGAACCCGATCTCGATGAGCTTCTCCTTGGCCGGCAGGGTGAGCTCGATGGTAAGGTCCCGGTCGAGCAGGCGCACCTTGAGGCGGCTGATGAACAGGTCGACGATCTGCAGCAGCTCTTCCTTGTTGAGCTGCGGGAACACGATCGTCTCATCGACGCGGTTCAGGAACTCAGGCTTGAAGTGCTTCTTCAGTTCGTCGACGACCTTGCCGCGCATGCGGTCGTAGTTCGTCGCGGTGTCGCCATCCAGCTGGAAACCGACCGGGCCACCCGTGATGTCGCGGGTACCGAGGTTGGTCGTCATGATGATGACGGTGTTCTTGAAGTCGACGACCCGGCCCTGGCCATCCGTCAGTCGCCCCTCTTCCAGAATCTGGAGGAGCGAGTTGAAGATGTCGGGGTGAGCCTTCTCGATCTCGTCGAACAGCACTACGGAGAACGGCTTGCGGCGCACCTTCTCGGTGAGCTGGCCGCCCTCCTCGAAGCCGACGAATCCGGGAGGGGCACCGAACAGCCGTGAGACTGTGTGCTTCTCGCCGTACTCGCTCATGTCGAGGGAGATCAGCGCATTCTCGTCATCGAACAGGAACTCCGCGAGCGCCTTGGCCAGCTCGGTCTTTCCGACGCCCGTGGGGCCGGCGAAGATGAACGAACCGGATGGCCGCTTCGGGTCCTTCAGACCGGCACGCGTGCGGCGGATGGTCTTGGCGAGAACAGAGATCGCCTCCTCCTGGCCGATGACGCGTTCGTGCAGCGCCTTCTCCATGAAGATGAGCCGGCTGGACTCCTCCTCGGTCAGCTTGAAGACTGGGATGCCCGTCGCCGCGGCGAGAACCTCGGCGATGATTCCCTCATCGACGGTTCCGCTGGCTCCGACATCGCCCGACTTCCACTGCTTCTCGAGGCGAAGACGCTCACCGAGCAGCTTCTTCTCTTCGTCGCGAAGGCTGGCCGCTTTCTCGAAGTCCTGGTCTTCGATGGCCGCTTCCTTCTGGCCTCGAACCACAGCGATCTTCTCGTCGAACTCGCGTAGCTCCGGCGGTGCGGACAGGATCGACAGGCGCAGGCGTGCGCCGGCCTCGTCGATCAGGTCGATGGCCTTGTCCGGAAGGAACCGGTCGGCGACGTAGCGGTCGGCAAGGTTCGCGGCGGCGACGATGGCACCATCCGTGATCGAGACCTTGTGGAACGCCTCGTACTTGTCGCGCAGCCCCTTGAGGATGTTGATGGTGTGCGGCAGCGAGGGCTCGTGCACTTGCACCGGCTGGAAGCGCCGCTCAAGCGCGGCATCCTTCTCGAAGTGCTTGCGGTACTCGTCGAGCGTGGTCGCACCGATGGTCTGCAGCTCACCGCGGGCAAGCAGCGGCTTCAGGATGGACGCAGCGTCGATGGCTCCCTCTGCGGCACCCGCACCCACCAGGGTGTGGATCTCGTCGATGAAGACGATGATGTCTCCGCGGGTGCGGATCTCTTTCGTCACCTTCTTGAGGCGCTCCTCGAAGTCACCACGGTAGCGGCTTCCGGCGATGAGGCTCCCAAGGTCGAGCGAGTAGAGCTGCTTGTCTTTCAGGGTCTCGGGCACCTCGCCCTTGACGATGGCCTGCGCGAGCCCTTCGACGACGGCGGTCTTGCCGACGCCGGGCTCACCGATCAGCACAGGGTTGTTCTTGGAACGGCGGGAGAGGATCTGCATGACCCGCTCCATCTCTTTCTCTCGCCCGATGACCGGGTCGAGTTTGCCGTCGCGCGCGGCCTGGGTCAGGTTGCGACCGAACTGGTCAAGAATCTGCGAGCCCTTGTCGGGGGTCGCGTCGTTGCCGCCCACTGCGACAGCCTCCTTACCCTGGTATCCCGAAAGCAGTTGGATGACCTGCTGGCGCACCTTGTTGAGGTCGGCGCCGAGCTTCACGAGCACCTGCGCTGCCACGCCCTCACCCTCGCGGATCAGGCCGAGCAGGATGTGCTCAGTTCCGATGTAGTTGTGGCCGAGCTGCAGCGCCTCGCGCAGTGACAACTCGAGAACCTTCTTGGCGCGCGGCGTGAACGGGATGTGACCGGTCGGCTGCTGCTGGCCCTGGCCGATGATGTCCTGCACCTGCTCGCGCACGGAGTCGAGCGAGATACCGAGCGACTCGAGAGCCTTCGCGGCGACACCTTCACCCTCGTGGATGAGTCCAAGCAGGATGTGCTCGGTGCCGATGTAGTTGTGGTTGAGCATCTTGGCCTCTTCCTGGGCCAAAACAACGACGCGGCGAGCTCTGTCGGTAAATCTCTCAAACATTATTTCTCCTGTAGGTACCGGGCACGAATAGCGGTACCGATACAAAGAGACTAACGAGCAACCCGGCGATTTCATGTCCCTGTTCGCCCTAGGCGTTACTCGTGTTGGCGTGTGCCGGGCCGGTCTCTCGGCATCCTCGCGGCTGCTGGTTACGCTGAAGCGGTGCACGGTTTTCCGGGATTCGCGGGTCGCGAGAATTCCGCGCCCTGGGAGACGACACAGCAGTTCGAGCGCATCACCCCGGATGGCGCCATTGCGATAGCCCGCGATGTCTTCGCGCTCGATGTGCTCACGGTGGCCCGCCTCGAGACCGAACGGGATGACACTTTTCGTCTCCGCACACGCTCGAGGGACCTGGTGCTGAAGGTCGCTCATCCCGCCGACAGCGCCACCGCGATCGACCTGCAGACCCGCGCCCTGCAGTTCGCGCGCCTGCGGGACAGCGACCTGCCGCTTCAGGACTTCGTCGAGTCCCGTGACGGCGACATCGCACCGGTCCTCCCCGCCCACGACGACCGTATCGCTCGGGTGCTCACGTGGCTGCCGGGGACGTCACTCACGGCGGTGGTGCCGGATGACCTGCAGGCTGTCGCCCTCGGCGAGGTGCTCGGTCGGCTCTCCACCGCCCTGCGTGGCTTCGAGCACGGTGCCGCGGAGTTCCCGCTCGCGTGGGATGTCGCACAGGCGGACCGGCTGCGAACCGCCAGCGAGCTGCTCCCCGATCCGTTCGTGACTGAGGTGCTCGACCGCTTCGACCGGGTGGTCGTACCCGTGCGGCCCGACCTGCCGCGGCAGGTGATCCACAACGATTTCAACCCGGGCAACGTGGTGGTTGACCCGGATGACCCCGCGTTCGTCGTGGGCATCCTCGACTTCGGGGACGCCATCCAGTCGTTCCGTGTCGCGGATCTCGCTGTCGCCCTGAGCTACCAGCTGTACCCGTTTGGTCGGTCCTGGGCGGACTGCGCACCGTTCATCGAGGGATTCGAGCGGCGCGTGCTGCTGGTTCCGCTCGAGCGGGCCGTCCTGAAGACGCTGGTGCTGACCCGGCTGGCCCAGCGCATCCTGGTCGGCGACTGGCTCGCCCGGCAGGATGCCCCGCGAACGCTGCCGCCGTCGTATCGCGAGGGTCTCGCCTCGACGCTTGAAGGACTACTCTGAGGCCACTGATGCCAGGACCCACCGCCTACTTCAACCCCGCGGACGCGGGCACTCTCGATCCGGCTACGAGCGAGCTGGTCGAGCGGAGGATGCGTGTGCTTGGGCCCGCTTACCGGTTGTTCTACGAAGAGCCGGTGCAGTTCGTTCGCGGGAGCGGCACCAAGCTCTACTCCGCGGACGGCACCGAATACCTTGATGCCTACAACAACGTGCCCTCGGTCGGGCACGCGCATCCACGAGTCGCCGCCGCTATTGCTCAGCAGGCCGCACGCCTGGTGACACACACCCGCTACCTGGACCGCGCACTCGTCGACTATGCGGAAGATCTGCTGGGCGAATTCCCCGAGGCGCTCGGCAACGTCATGTTCACGTGTACGGGTTCTGAGGCCAACGACCTGGCGCTGCGCATCGCGAAGGCGGCGAGCGGTGGCACCGGGGTCATCATTACGGAGAATGCCTACCACGGCGTGACGACCGAGGTCGCAGCCATTTCGCCGTCCCTCGGTGGCCTGGATTCCCTCGCGCCGTGGGCACGCGTGGTTCCGGCGCCGGGTGACGGCGACTTCGCGCACGACGTGAGCGCCGCCGTCGCCGACCTGATCGACAGCGGTATCCAGCCCGCAGCGCTGATTGTGGACACGATCTTCGCGTCGGATGGCGTGCGACCCGAGGTGCCGGGATTCGCGGATGCGGTCGACACGGTGCGCACCGCCGGCGGGCTCTTTATCGCGGATGAGGTGCAGCCCGGATTCGGCAGGCTCGGAACCGGCATGTGGGGTTTCGCGCGCCACGACCTGCTCCCCGACCTCGTAACCCTCGGTAAGCCGATGGGTAACGGGCATCCGGTGGCTGCTGTCATTGCCAGGCCCGACCTGCTGGCCGCGTTCGGGCGGCAGGTACGCTACTTCAACACCTTCGGCGGAAGCTCGGTGTCGATCGCTGCCGCGCAGGCGACCCTCGATGTGCTGCGGGACGAAAACCTGGTCGAGAATGCCCGCGTCGTCGGCGAGTACCTGATGGAACAGTTGCCGGGCATTGCCGGGGTTGTCGAGGTGCGGGGATCGGGTCTGTTCATCGGCGTGCGGGTCGCCGGTGAGCACGTCGCGCTCGGGGCGGTCAACGACCTGAAGCGCCGGCACATCCTGCTGGGCGAGTCCGGACGCGATAACGATGTGCTCAAAATCCGACCGCCCCTCGTTTTCAGCCGGGCGGATGCGGACCGGCTCCTGGAAGGATTGGAGGCGGTGCTGGCGTGAGCAACCTGGAGAGGGACCCGCTGGAGATCGTCGAGGACTCGGCGACCGCACGAGTTACCTCGTCGCACGAACCTGGCCCCCACGGGGTCGAGATCCTCGAACCCCGCGAGGTGCCGCTCGGCGGCCCGCGCGCGATGACCGTGCGACGCACGCTGCCGCAGCGGTCACGCAGCCTCATCGGGGCCTGGTGCTTCGTCGACCACTACGGGCCGGACCTGGTGTCGGCCAGCGGTGGGATGACGGTGCCCCCGCATCCGCACACCGGCCTGCAGACGGTCAGCTGGCTTTTCGCCGGCGAGATCGACCACCGCGACAGTGTGGGCTCGCACGCGGTGGTGAGGCCGGGTGAACTCAACCTCATGACGGCGGGGCGCGGCATCCAGCACTCGGAGGTTTCACTGCCAGACACCACCGTGCTCCATGGGGCCCAGCTGTGGATCGCGCTGCCCGACGCGACGCGCAACGCGGAGCCGTTCTTCGAACGGTTTGTCCCCTCGCCGTTCGACTATCAGGGCGCAGTCGTGAGCGTCTTCCTGGGGGAGCTGCTCGGGCGCGCATCCACTGCCCGCACGTTCAGCCCGGTCGTGGGAGCCCAGTTGGATGTCCCGCCCAACACCACCGTCGAGGTGCCCATCGACGGCAGTTTCGAGCATGGACTCCTCGTCGACCGCGGCGCACCCACCGTGAACGGCTCGGAGGTGCACCTCTCGGAGCTGGCGTACGTCGCGCCCGGTGAGACGGCACTGTTGATCCGGTCGAATTCGGAACCGCTCCGGGCACTCCTGATCGGCGGCCAGCCTCTTGGTGAACGGGTCGTGATGTGGTGGAACTTCATCGGCCGCAGTCATGAGGAGATCGTCGAATTCCGGCGGCAGTGGCAGGCCGAGGTCATCGCCGACGGCGACGAGCGGGGCCGGTTCGGCCACGTGCGCGGTTACGACGGTCGCGCCCTGCCTGCGCCGGAACTCCCGAACGTGCGGTTGCGACCCAGGGATTAACGCCCCGGGAACCGCCCTGCGGGATCGTCCTGCGGGACCGTCCCGCGGGACCGAACCTGTTGGCCGGGCTTGCTGAGGACTTACTGGCCGGGCTGGGCCGGCTCGGATGCCGCGAGCTTCGCACGCTCCTCCGCCTCGATGCGGGCATACACCTTGCGCTCGGTGCGATCGGACCGAAGGATGGCGCGCATCACGAACCAGAAGATCAGCCCGACACAGATGGTCGGGGTGACGGAGAAGACAATGCCTCCCCAGACGGTCGTGGGCATGATCCCAGAGTACCGTTCGTGGCTAGTGGTGCGCTGTGAGCGTGACGATCGCAATCAGCACGAGGATTCCGACGAGCGCGGCCGCCATCGCGATCCGCGACCACCGTCGATTCATCGCGCCTTCGTCAGGATGCCGACGATTCCCGTGACGATCAGGTAGATGGCGAAGGCGCCGAGGACAATCCAGACCCCGATCCGGTTCTTCGTCCAGCCCGCCTTCTTCTTGCGGAGTTCGAGCGGCAACTCGGGCTGCGGTTCTTTCGTGAATTCGGGCGTGATTATCGGCTCTGGTTCGTCCGACGGCTGCGGCTCGACTGGATCACTCACGTCAGCACCCTACTTGACCAGCGGGAAGAGGATCGTCTCCCGGATTCCGAGACCGGTCAGGGCCATGAGGAGCCGGTCGATTCCCATGCCCATCCCGCCGGTTGGGGGCATCCCGAATTCGAGGGCCCGGAGGAACTCCTCATCGAGCCGCATTGCCTCAGGGTCGCCCCGGCTGGAAAGCAGCGCCTGCTCCACGAATCGCTCGCGCTGGATGACCGGGTCGACGAGTTCGGAATATCCCGTCGCCAACTCGAAACCGCGCACGTACAGGTCCCACTTCTCGACGACACCGGGCTTCGAACGGTGGGCGCGCACCAGCGGCGACGTGTCGACCGGGAAGTCCACGACGAACGTCGGCCGGTGCAGCGTCGGCTTGACGAAGTGCTCCCACAGCTCCTCGACCAGCTTTCCGTGACTCGGCAGTGCGACCTCGACCCCAACGGATGCCGCAAGCCGCTCCAACTCGACGAGGGTCCACTCGGTTGTGACCTCAACGCCTGCCGCGGCGGACAGCGACTCGTACATGTCGATGCGGTCCCACTCGCCACCGAAGTCATAGTCGGATCCGTCGGCCCAGGTCACGGTGGTCGACCCGGCGATCGCCCGGGCAGCGTTCTGGATCAGTTCCTGGGTGAGGTCGCCGATCTGGCTGTAGTCGCCGTAGGCCTGGTAGGCCTCGAGCATGGCGAACTCCGGCGAGTGCGTTGAATCGGCACCCTCGTTGCGGAAGTTGCGGTTGATCTCGAACACCCGGTCGATTCCGCCGACGACAGCCCTTTTGAGAAAAAGCTCGGGCGCAATGCGCAGATAGAGCTCGGTGTCGAACGCGTTGCTGTGGGTCGAGAACGGCCGGGCGGCCGCCCCACCGTGCATCGTCTGCAGCATGGGGGTCTCGACCTCGAGGTAGCCGTGGCTCGAGAACGTCGATCGCAGGGAGGCGTTGACCGTGGCGCGGGCGCGCACGACGTAACGCGCTCGCTCGCGCACGATGAGGTCGAGGTAGCGGCTGCGTACCCGTGACTCTTCGCTGAGTTCGTTGTGCAGGTTCGGCAGCGGCAGTATTGCCTTCGACGCGATCTGCCACTCGCTGACAAACACCGAAAGCTCTCCCGTGCGGCTCGAGATGATTTCTCCCCGCACGAACAGGTGGTCGCCGAGGTCGACGAGCTCCTTGAATAGCGCAAGCGACTCGGCGCCGAGCTCACCGAGGCTGAACATTGCCTGCAGGCGGTCGCCGTCACCGGCCTGCAGCTGCACGAAGCACAGCTTGCCCGAGTTGCGAAGAAATACGACTCTGCCCGCGAGTGCGGAGATCTCGCCGGTTTTCTCGTCGGCGGCGAGGTGGTCGAAGCGCGCACGAACCGAGCCGATGGTGTCCGTGATCGGAACACTGACCGGGTAGGCACCGAGGCCAAGCTCGTTGAGCCGCTCACGCTTGGCCAGCCGTACCGCCTTCTGTTCGAAGACCTCGGTGTCCGAGAGCTCCGCCTCGGAGGCCCCCGGCTCGGGCTTGGTGCTACTCACGGATCGGCTCCTGGTTAGTTCAACTGCGCTGTGCGGGTCAACCGTCCCATGCTAGCCGGGAGGCCACGTGTCAACCCGCGAGCGAGATGCGTTCGTTGTCGATGAGGCGCGTGGTTCCGACTCGCGCCGCGACGAGCACCAGGGCCGCGCCGCGATGATCGTCGTCGACGGGCAGGAAGGTCTTCGGGTCGACGACCTTGAGGTAGTCGAGGTCCACGAGGGGTTCGCCCATGAGCGTGCCCTGCGCGGCTGCGACGACGGCATCGATTCCCCGATCGGCGGAGGATGCCGCCGCTTCGAGCGCGCTCGACAGCGCTCGGGCGGCATGGCGCTCCCTGCCCTCCAGAAACCGGTTGCGGCTTGACAGGGCGAGACCGTCGTCTTCCCGCACGATCTCGATCGCCTCGAGCCGCACCGGGATGTTGAGGTCGGCGATCATTTGGCGCACCAGGAACAACTGCTGGGCATCCTTCTGGCCGAAGGTCACGATGTCGGGAGCCACGATGAGCAGGAGCTTGGCGACGACCGTCAGCACCCCGTCGAAGTGCCCGGGGCGCGAGCGTCCCTCGTAGAGTTCGCCGATCCGGCCGGCACTGACATGGGTATCCGGTTTGCCGCCCGGGTACATTTCGAGCGCGCTGGGGGCAAAGACCAAAGGCACGCCGAGCCGGGCAAGCTGGTCGACGTCGGTGTCGAGGGTGCGTGGGTAGCGGTCGAGGTCTTCGCCCGGCCCGAACTGGAGCGGGTTGACGAAGATCGAGACGACGCGGGTGTCGACAAGCTCCGCAGCGCGCTCGAGGTGGGCAAGATGACCTGCGTGAAGTGCCCCCAGCGTCGGGGTGAGCGACACGGTGCGGCCCGCCGCCCTCTCCGCCGCGATAACCTCGCGCATCTCCGCAATGGATTCGACGACGCGAGGCCGCGACGGTGCGGTAGTCACGAATCGTCCTCCAACAGGTTGTCCCGAATAGTGGACAGGTCGATCGTATCGGGCGCCGCGGTGGCGAGTGCGTTCTCGACAGCGGACCGCACCAGCGGCGCGAGAACCCGTCCGGCATTCTCCACACCGATCACCGCGAGAGCATCCGTAGCCTGCGCGACGATGGCGGAGGAGAATCCGGTCGCGATTGCGATCGCCTCCGCGTAGGCGGGGCGGTCCTTTTCGTCGACCAGCAGCGGTTCAGCACCCATCTCGACCACGAGCGCCATGCCGATCGGCTGGACAACTGTCGCCGCCGTGACCGCGCAGTAGCTTTCACGCAGTCGCAGCAGGTCAATACTGGTTCCCGTAAAGGCCATGGCGGGGTGGACGGCAAGGGGGATCGCGCCCAAAGCCTGCGCGGGCTGCAGCACCCCGGTACCGAGCCCCGGCGCTGTGTGCAGCACGAGCTGGCCCGGCTGCCAGGCCCCGGTAGCAGCGAGGCCCGCAACGAGCGTCGGTAGTTCATCCTCGGGGACGGCAAGGATGACCAGCTCGCTTCGTTCGAGAATCGTCGGGATGTCGAGGATCGGCACCCCCGGCAGCATCGCTTCCGCACGGTCCCGGCTGCGCTGCGACACTGCTGAGATGCCCACGATGGCGTGCCCCGCACCGGCCAGCGCCGCGCCGAAAACCGGTCCGACCCTGCCTGCTCCGACGATGCCGATTCCGAGCCGGCCTGAGCGCTCCATCAGGCGGCCGAATCGTTCGCGCGCCAGCGATGGGTCGCATCCGACCGCACCTGCTCGACGACCTCGTTCGACACCGCGGTGAAGAACCCGGTGGCGACCTCGAAATCGAGGGCGCCGAGCTCCGCTCGCACGGGCCCGTTCACCGTGTGCACATGCACTCGCGCCAACCGAAGCGCGCGATCGATCGGCCCCTGGGTCATCCCGATGCTTTGCACGCGCGCCTCAGGCACCATGGTGAGGTTGCGCCAGACACCGCCTCGCCGCAGCAGGACCACGCCCGGAATTTCGGCGAAGCCGTTGCGCCGAACCGAGAACCAGCGAATGATCGCCGCCCGTCGCGGCGAGTTCGTAAACCCGCCGTCCGGCCCTGAACCGACGATGCCCCGGCGCAGCACCTGCGCCGATTCGGCCGTCGTCCCTGGCAGGAGCAGCCCGAGAACGCGCAGCACATCGTCGAGGTTACCGACCGGAAGGATGGTCGTATTGTGCTGGGCATCCGCGCCCTTCGCATTCGACTTGGATGCCCGGTTGACCTTGATCTCCCACCAGCCGGGAAGCCGCCACAGGATCGGCTGGCGCACCTGCACCGAATGGATGCGCCCCGGCGGCAGCGTTTCGTTGCTGAGGGTGAGCAGCCCGAAGCCGACTCGAACCCCATCCGGTGTCGCCGCGATCGAATAGCGCAGCGACTTCGTGAAACGCCGGAACAGGAAACCCCCCAGGCCGAAGACCAGCGGCACCAGCGCATAGATGGCGAACAGGCGGCCGGTCACGGCTGACCCGACCGAGGCGGCCGCGATCAGCACGAGCAGCGTGAACGTGGTGTCGTGCAGCAGGATCGAGCCGACCAGGCGGCCCAGGTGCACTTTGACGACCGACTCGGGCGGGGCGAGGTCCGGATCGAGCTCGGGCGCGATGAACTCGGCTAACCGTTGCTCGACAAAGCTGCGTGAATCCGGGGCTGCGCTGGCGGCTTCGCGCTGCCGGGTACCGGACGCGAGCCGCAGGATGTCCCGGCGGAGGCCGTCCGCGTTTGCCGACGACAGGTAGTCGAGCCGCACGTTCGCGTCGTGGCCGGCGACGTCGATCTCGAGTCGGGCCGCGCCGAACAAGCGCGCGAAGAATGGCCGCACGATGTTGATGCCCTGGATTCGATCGAGTCTCCCTTTGCGAAGGCTGCGGCGGATCAGCCCGCTGCGCACCTCGACGACCTCGTCGGTGATCCGGAACGTGTGCACACGCCACGAGAAATAGAAGATCACGACGATCAGCAGGAGCAGCGCCGCAATCGCGAGGAGCGCGAGAGGCAGCTGCCCGTTTGCTGTGATGAAAACCAACGGGTCCCCGTCATCGCGTGCGCGAGGGCCACCGAAGAGAAGGTCGACGAGCTGCTGGCGTGCCGACGAGATGAAGGAACCCGCGATGAAGATGAACACGAACCCGCCACGCAGCAGCGGTGTCGCCGGATGGAGCCGATGCCACTCCCCGTCGGCCAGGCGGGTGGCGGTGACCGCGCCGGGCGGCAGCAGGTCTTTGATGGGGTCGCCCTCGAAGGGCTCCCCGGTCACAGTCCGGCCCGACGGGTCTCGGCGAGCGCAACCAGGCGATCCCTCAGGTCTTCGGCGTCGGCGACGAGCAGTCCAGGGATGGAGACGCTGCTCGAGGCGGCGGCCGTCACGAAGTGGAGGTCACTCAACCCGAGCACTCGCGATACGGGACCGCGGGTGATGTCGATGAGTTGCATGCGACCGTACGGAACAGAAACGAATCGCTGGAACAGCAGTCCCCTGCGGAACAGCAGGTCGTCATCGCGCAGCTGGTAGCCGATCGCACGCACTCGCCGCGGCACGAAAGCGATCACGACCAGCATGATGACGAGCACCCCGGCAGGGAGGATCCACCAGGGTGCGACCGCAGAGAAGTAGGCGGGAAGACTGGCCAGTACGACCAGGCCGACCGTGAAAACTGACGTCGAGATGACGTCGACGTAGACGTACCGCGGTGAGACCCGCCTCCAGTCCACGCCGGGCAGGGCCAGTCGACCGGTCACACGCACCTCATCAGCACTGCCGCCATCCGCACTGCCCTCATCCGTACTGTCCTCGACCTGTTCCGCACTAGCGAGGCCGGACGGAAGCGGGATCCTTCTCGCCCTTGTCTTTGTCGTCGGGCGGGATGCTGCACATGTTCTCGGCAACCAGCCCGCACACCACGAGCACGACCGCGCCGATCACGCAGGACCCCGACGAGAAGATCGAGCCTACCTCCGCGACGACCGAGCGAGTGAGCAGGTATCCGACGATCGAGACCGTCGCGCCGAACAGCAGCGACCCGGCGATGCTGGATGCCTTCGCCAGCACGACGACGCGTGTCGCGTAAAACGGGTCCACGCTGTGATTCTCGCGATCGCGCACGGCACGACGCACCGGGACCGCGAACACCAGCACGAGGACACCGATGACAGCGAGTGAGAGAGCAAGCGTGAACGGAACGGATGCGACCGCCGCACCGGACGCCGTCAGGATGACCTCAAGCAACCATGCTGCGCCCGCACCGATGAGGGTGAGGAGCACGAGCAGGGCCGGGCGGGTGCGTTTCACGAAAGGGCCTCCGCAGGGTAGCGTCGCACATCCTCCGCCGCTGCGGGAAGGGCGTCGATGCGACCGATTCCCGGCAGGGTGGCGTCCGGATCGACCTGCAGCCAAGGAACGAGCACGAATGCCCGCTCGCCGGCGCGCGGATGCGGAAGGGTGAGCACCGGATCGTCCTGCCGAAGGTCGCCGAAGGTCACGATGTCGATGTCGAGGGTTCGGTCGCCCCAGCGTTCGATGCGAACCCGTCCGTGGCCCTGCTCGATCTCACCCGTGGTCTCGAGCAGCGCGGACGGGGAAAGGGTCGTCGAAATCTGGGCGATCGCGTTCAGGTAGGCGGGCGCAGCCTCATCCACACCGCCAGGCTTAACCGCAGCGGTCTCCACCAGCCCGGAGGTGGCAACGATCGACACGCCCGGCACGGCGGCAAGATCGGCCACCGCCTCGCGAAGATTGCGCTCGCGATCGCCGAGGTTGCTGCCCAGCGAGAGGACCGCCAGGACGGGTGCGCTCACGCGCGAGACCGCTCGATCGTGATCGAAACATCGTCGAACGGGACCTCGATCGGGGCAGACGGCTTGTGCAGGGTCACGCGCACACGGTTCACGGCGCCGCGCGTGAGCGCGACGCCGGCGATTCGCTCGGCGACCGTCTCAATCAGGTCCACCGGGTCGGTCTCGACCGCAGCGACAACGTCGTTTGCCAGCGAACCGTAGTCGACGGTCTGGTCGAGGTCGTCCGCGCTCGCGGCATCCCTGGTGTCGAGCCAGACCGTCACGTCAACGACAAACTCCTGGCCGTTTTGCCTCTCATGGGCGAACACGCCGTGGTAGGCCGTAGCCCGAAGGCCGGTCAGTGTCAGGTGGTCGTCAGTCATGCACTCCGCCGCCGCTCCACGCCGCCCACACGTCCAGGGCTGCGGCGGTGGACTCCACGTTGTGCACGCGAACACCCCACACACCCGCCTGGGCGGCGAGCGCGCTGATGATGGCCGTCGCGAAATCACGATCGGTTGTCGGCGCGCCATCGGCGGCGAAGGGAGCGAGGAATCGCTTGCGTGAGGCGCCGATCAGCAGCGGATAGCCGATCGACTCCAGCCTCGGCAATGCCTTGAGCAGGGCCCAGTTGTGGTCGGCAGTCTTGGCGAACCCGAGGCCCGGGTCGAGCACGATCTTGTCGGGCGAGATTCCCCAGACCAGCATTTCCGCGATGCGGGCCTTCAGCGAGTCCCGCACCTCGAACACGACGTTGCGGTAGACGGCCTGGCTGTCCATGTCTTCGCTGGGCCCGCGCCAGTGGGATGCGATGTAGTGCACGCCCGTCTTAGCCACCGTGCGGAGCATTTCCGGGTCGGCGAGACCGCCCGAGACGTCATTCACCACCAACACACCGGCATCCGCTGCGGCGAGCGCAGTCGAGGAGTTCATGGTGTCGATGCTGACCGGGATGTCCCGATCGAGCAGCGCCTTCAGCACGGGCATGACCCGTTTGCGCTCGATCTTGGGGTCGAGCCGGGGCGCGCCCGGCCGTGTCGACTCACCGCCGACGTCGATGAAGTCTGCACCGGAGGCACGCAGCTCGACGGCGTGGGAGACGGCAGCATCGATGTCGACGAATTTGCCGCCGTCGCTGAAGGAGTCCGGGGTGACGTTCAGCACCCCGACGATGACAGGGCGGCGCCGCGCGGGCGCCGTCGGACGGATGCGTGCGACCGTACTAGCCATCGAGTCCTCCACTCACGTTGCCAACAAGGGCGAGCACACCCGATCGTTCGACCGGATCGCTCAGCGACCCACGCGTTGCGAGCGTCACCGTCGTACTCTTCGTCTGCCGCACACCACGAGCCGTCACGCATCCGTGGCTGGCGTCGAGAACGACAAGCACCCCGCGCGGCTCGAGGCCCACGTTGAGGGTTTCAGCGATCTCTTCGGTCAGCCGCTCCTGCAGCTGGGGACGCGAGGCGAGAGTTTCTACCACACGAGGTATCTTGCCAAGTCCCACGATTCTTCGGGAAGGGATATAAGCGACGTGGGCGACGCCGGTGAAGGGGAGCAGGTGGTGTTCGCACATCGAACGGAAGTCGATGTCGCGGAGGAGCACGAGCTCGGCGAGCTGGTCGGGCGGCAGGTCAAGCTCTGTCGCGTCAGCCAGGTGGTCGAGAGGATCGACGTCGAGACCGCCGAAGAAGTCGGCGTAGGACTGCGCCACCCGCGCCGGGGTGGTCGCGAGCCCCGGTCGTGCCGAATCTTCACCGATGGCGGCGAGGATTTCGGCGACGGCAGCCTCGACGCGCCCGGTGTCGATGGGGGGCACGTCGTGCCTATGCGGTGGCGATGCCGGGAGACTTGCGCGGGCGCGGAGTACGGCTCGGCTTCGACGGGACGCCGGACTGCACACCGCCGTCGACAACACCTTCGTCGATGGGCGCCTTCGACGGCACCTTCACGGCAGGCAGGTCGGACAGCGGGCGCTCCTTGCTCGAGAGCCACTGTGGGCGCTCGGGCAGCTTCTTGACGTCCTTGAAGATTTCGGCCAGTTGTTCGTGGTCGAGGGTCTCCTTCTCGAGCAGTTCCGTGGCCAGGTGATCCAGGATGTCCCGGTTGTCGTTGATGACCTGCCACGCCTCGGTGTGCGCCTGCTCGATGAGCACGCGAACCTCGGAGTCGACCGTCTCGGCGATCGTCTCGGAGTAGTCCCGTGCGCCCGAGTCGCGTCCCATGAGGGGCTCACCGGCTGCGCTGCCCAGCTTGACCGAACCGATGGCGGCGCTCATGCCGTACTCGGTGACCATGCGGCGAGCGGTCGCTGTCGCCTTCTCGATGTCGTTTGATGCACCGCTGGTGGGGTCGTGGAACACGATCTCCTCGGCGACGCGCCCACCCATGGCGTAGGCGAGCTGGTCGAGCAGCTCGTTACGCGTGACGGAGTATTTGTCTTGCAGCGGAAGCACCATGGTGTAGCCGAGCGCACGGCCGCGGGGCAGGATTGTGATCTTCGTGACCGGGTCCGTGTGGCGCATCGCGGCTGCCGCAAGGGCGTGGCCGCCCTCGTGGTACGCGGTGATGAGCTTTTCCTTGTCGGCCATGATGCGTGAACGGCGCTGCGGGCCGGCCATCACGCGGTCGACGGCCTCGTCAAGGGCGCGGTTGTCGATGAGCTGCGCGTGTGAACGCGCGGTCAGCAGGGCAGCCTCGTTGAGCACGTTCGCCAGGTCGGCGCCGGTGAAGCCGGGAGTCTTTCGCGCGAGAACCTCGAGGTTGACGCCAGCCGCGAGCGGCTTGCCGCGCCCGTGAACCTCGAGAATGCGCTGGCGTCCCTTCAGGTCGGGAGCATCGACGCCGATCTGCCGGTCGAACCGGCCCGGGCGCAGGAGTGCGGGGTCGAGCACATCAGGACGGTTGGTCGCCGCAATCAGGATCACGTTGGTCTTGACGTCGAAGCCGTCCATCTCGACGAGCAGCTGGTTGAGGGTCTGCTCGCGCTCATCGTTTCCGCCGCCGATTCCGGCGCCACGGTGACGACCGACAGCGTCGATCTCATCGACGAAGATGATCGATGGCGAATTCTCTTTGGCCTGGGTGAAGAGGTCGCGAACGCGGCTTGCGCCAACACCCACGAACATCTCGACGAAGTCCGAACCAGAGATCGAGTAGAAAGGAACGCCTGCCTCCCCGGCGACAGCGCGCGCGAGGAGCGTCTTGCCGGTTCCGGGAGGGCCGTACAGCAGCACGCCCTTCGGAATGCGGGCGCCGACCGCCTGGAAGCGTGCCGGGTCCTTCAGGAAGTCCTTGATCTCTTCGAGTTCTTCGATCGCCTCATCCGCACCGGCGACATCCGCGAACGTCACCTTGGCGGCATCCTTGCCGATCAGTCGAGCCTTCGACTTGCCGAACTGCATGACACGGTTTCCGCCGCCCTGCATCCCACGGAACAGGAAGAACACGACCACGCCGAACAGCAGCAGCGGAAGGATAAGACCGCCGATCGTGGACCAGATGCTCGACTGGTCGACAGCGTCGTCGTACGGGACACCGGACTTGGTGATGTCGGCGATGACCTCGGGGCCGCGTGGGGTGACGTAGTAGAACTGCACGAGCTTGCTGCCCTTGTAGGGCGTCGACAGGGTGAGGTCGACGAACTGGTCGGGGTCATGCGTGACGGCCTTCGTGACCGTATTGCCCTTGAGGAGGTTCAGGCCCTCCTGGGTGGAGACGGAGTGGTATCCGGGCACGAGAAGGAATGATGCCGCCACCCACAACAGGATGCCGACGACGACAATCCACAGGATGGGGCCACGAACCAAGCGCTTAATATCCATGATGATCAGGCTCGAGCGGCCCTTCACCTTCCTTTTCGAACGTGCTTAGAAGGTTACCCCGCCGTCGCTTGGTGCCCGCTGGATGTTTGCTCCGGGCGTAACCCCAATCTGTGGGCCATCCCTGTCCTACCTTTTTCAGGAGTTTGTGATGCTGGTGTTAGAGATGAGTGGCCAACCGATAACAGCAGTCACTCCGATCACACATCCTCCTGAAAAGAGTAGATATGGGGGGCGAGGATGGCGACGTCTCGCAGGTTGCGGTAGGCGTCCGCATAGTCGAGGCCGTAGCCCACGACGAATTCGTTGGGGATGTCGAAGCCGAGGTACGTCACATCCACATCGACCTTTGCGGCATCAGGCTTGCGCAGCAGCGCGCAGATCTCCACCGACTTCGCTCCGCGCAGCGACAGGTTCTCCTTCAGCCAGGAGAGCGTGAGGCCCGAATCGATGATGTCCTCGACGATCAGAACGCGACGGTCCGTAAGGTCTGTGTCGAGGTCCTTCAGGATGCGCACCACACCACTGGACTGCGTTCCGGCCCCGTACGACGAGACGGCCATCCAGTCCATGTCGATGTGGATGCGCAACTCGCGAGCCAGGTCGGCCATCACCATGACCGCGCCCTTCAATACGCCGACAAGCAGGGGACGATCGTCGGCGTAGTCGACCTCGATTCGACGAGCCAGCTGCGCGAGTTTCGCGCGGATCTCCGCCTCGGAGACGAGTACGCGAGTGAGATCGGCAGAAACGTCGCTGGCTTCCATGGACACCTATTCCCTAGCGCTGAAGATGAGCAGCCCTCCCTGCCGTTCAACCCTAACTCCCGGCAGGTCGAGGGGTTTCTGCCCGTGCCAGTCGGTGACCAGCCGCGCTACCTCGAGGGTCTGCGACCGGCTCAGCGACACATGGAACTCGCTCTGCACGGCAAGCCGGATGAGTCGCTGCCGCAGCGCAGGCGGGTTTGACGCGAGCGCGCGCACGGGCAGGGAGATGCCCGATTCGGCGAGGTCGGCGAGTTCCTCGGCGATCTCTTCAGCGAAATGGTCCAGCGCGTCGCTGTCTTCCCGAAGCTGGTCGGCCGTTCGCGCGAGGGCCTCGGCAATGCCGGGACCGAGCTCCCGCTCCAGCATCGGCAGCACGGTTGTGCGTACCCGAACCCGCGCGAACGCCGGGTCGGCGTTCTGTGGGTCGGTCCACGGGGTAATGCCTGAATCGGCGCAGAACTGCAGGGTCGTCGCCCGGCGGATGCCCAGCAGCGGCCGCGCGTAGGCGACGCCGGCGCTCGCCGCGGTCGACTCGGCCATCCCGTGGAGACTATTGGCGCCGCTCCCACGGGCCAGGCCGAGCAGAACGGTTTCGGCCTGGTCATCGAGCGTGTGGCCGAGAAGCACCAGCGACGCCCCCGTCTCGACTGCCGCGGCCTCGAGCGCCGCGTATCGCACACTGCGGGCCGCGGCCTCAGGGCCGCCATCCGTGCCCACGGCGACCGCACGCACGATGACGGGATCCAGTCCCAATTCGCGTGCCTGCGCGGCCGCAGCCGCGGCGACCTCTGCGGACCCGGCCTGTAGCGCGTGGTCCACAATTACCGCTCCGGCCCGCAGGGAAGCCCGCGGTGCCTCGAATGCGGTCGCTGCGGCGAGCGCCAGCGAGTCCGGGCCGCCGCTGAGCGCGACCAACACCAGTGCTCCCGTCGAAAATTCAGGAGTTCGGTTTACCGCGCCGTGTGGTGCGGCCGGATCCGCCGCGCGCACGGACGGATGGCCTGAATTTTCGACAGCGCCACTATCAACAGCCCCATTTTTGACGGCGCCATTTTCGACTGCCCCGAGGGCTAAGCGCACCGCGCGCCGCACGTCGGCCACGGCGGGCGTGAGACGCGGTCGGCTCTGGGGGTGCATCCAGTAACGTTATTGCAGTTCACCGATGAAGCTTGAGGAGTAAGTCATGGCTGCGTACGACGCCATCATTGAAATCCCGAAGGGGAGCCGCAACAAGTACGAGGTCGACCACGAAACCGGTCGGGTATTCCTCGACCGGGTGCTTTTCACGGGGTTCGTTTACCCCACCGACTACGGTTTCATCGAGCACACTCTCGGCCTCGACGGCGACCCGGTCGACGTGCTGGTCCTGCTCGACTATCCGCTCTTTCCCGGCGTCGGTGTGAGCGTTCGCCCGGTCGGCGTGTTCAAGATGACGGATGATGGCGGCTCAGACGCGAAGGTCATTGCCGTGCAGGCGAAGGATCCGCGCTGGACGTGGATCCAGGATGTCGATGACATCCCCGAGTTCACCCGCAAAGAAATTGAGCACTTCTTCGAGCACTACAAAGACCTTGAGCCCGGCAAGTGGGTCAAGACTGAGGGTTGGGGCAATGCGGCCGAGGCGGAAGAGATCATCGCCGCCGGGGTCGCCGCCTACAAGCCGTAGGGCCTACTCGGTCGCGCCGCTGCACCCAGCGGGAGGCAGCAGTCAGCCTTACCGGGCGCCAACCTATCCGGTCGGCCGACCGACCAGCGGAACCAGGTCGCCGTAGCGCAGCGCCGCGATGCGCACGTTCACTCCCGGGTACGGCGCCTCGATCATCTGGTTGTTGCCGATGTAGATCGCGACGTGGTACTTGCTCGCCGTGAGCGATCCACCGTTCGAGTAGAACAGCAGGTCGCCGGGTTGGCGAGCGCTGAGCGGCAGCAAGCGGTTCTCCGAAGCCATCGTGTTGTATTGGCTGTTCGATCCGTGGATGCCGATGTAGACGCCCGCGGCGGCGTACGCCTTCAGGGTCAGCCCGGAACAGTCCCAGGTGTTGGGGCCGGCGCCGCCGAGCACGTACGGCTTTCCGAGCTGCGCCTCCGCGAACGCGATTGCGACCGCGACCGCTGAACTGACCGGCGCGCCGGGCTCAGGACCGGGAGGGGTCACATCCGGTGGCGGAGTCTTCTGGGCTGCCTGCTTGGCCTCCCAGGCGATGCCGGCGTAGTAGGCGGCTTCGGTCGAGGCGGACGTTCCGTTCAGCGAAGCCAGCTGGGCCGTCAGAACAGCCTGCTGCGAGGTCTGCGAGTTCACTTTCGCCGTCGCGGCGGCCGCCGCCGCATTGGCCGCCAGCAGGTCGGCGTTCGCCTGCTTCGCTTTGCTGGCCCGCACCGATTTGGCGAGCGATGCCTGCGCATCGAGCGCATCCGCCGTTCTGCTGTCGATTTCGGCTGTCGCGAAGATGCGCGCCGAGGCCTCGCTGAGTTTGCTCATGGTGCCCAGCACGTCCAGGAAGTTTCCGGAGGAGTGCTCGTTGAGCAGCAGGTCCAGTGTGATGTTGCCGTGTCCCGCTCGCGCCAGCTGCGCGGCAAGCTGTCCGGCCTCGCGGGACGATGCGGCCGCCTTCGACTTGGCGACCTTGGCTTGCGACGCCAGCTTGTTCGCGGTTGCCGTCGCCGTCGTGAGGGCGTTGTTCGCCTCGAGATACGCCTCTCCTGCCTGGAGCGCGACCTTCCCCGAGGCGGCTGCCTGAGCCTGCAGTGTCGAGATCAGTCCGGCGAGCTTCGCAACCTCTGCGGCTTTGGTCGCCGCGTTCGCCTTCGCCGCCTGCACCTGCGCCCAGGTTGGAAAGGTTGGATCGTCAGCGGACGCGGTCGCTGTGCTGACGCCGATCAGCATGCCGACAGCGACGGCGAGTGACAGCGCCCCCGCGAGGCGCCTGTAGGGGCGGCGCATCAGCGCACATCCACAATTCGGTGCCTGGCAGGCCAGCTGCCGCTTGCGCGAACGACCATGCGACCCGGCTCCCCCGCCAATTGTGTGGTGCTCATCTGAATCCCCAAATCGTGTCCTGGCGACCCCCAAGTCACGTCAGTAACACTGTCAACACTGCCAACAGTAACAACGGGAGGCCGATTTGCCCAGTGGTGCCCGAGACGAGCGCCGCACACTAGGTCCCGCGTTAGGCTTTTGCCTCGGCGCCCCCGTATGCTTGTCCCTCGGTTGCTATGGAGTTCTGAACACCATGGCCCCATCGTTTAGTGGCCTAGGACGGCGCCCTTTCACGGCGTTAACACGGGTTCGAATCCCGTTGGGGTCACGAAACAACAACAGCATCACGTGAGGTTGTTGGAGAACTAAATAGCAAGGCCCTGTAGCGCAGTTGGTTAGCGCGCCGCCCTGTCACGGCGGAGGTCGCCGGTTCAAGTCCGGTCAGGGTCGCAAGGCACGATTGCCTCTCGCCAGGCAGTCGTGCCTTCTATGTAACTTCGGTTGCGTAGGGCTCTGTAGCTCAGTTGGTAGAGCGTTCGACTGAAAATCGAGAGGTCACGGGATCGACGCCCGTCGGAGCCACTGTCCCGTTTCCAGGCTTCTACTGGGAGCGGGACTTCTTTTTGACGATTTGGGCGCTTCAGGAAATCATGGTCTGACCACATTTTGACCACAATTATTCGATTGCACCCCTGTTCATGGCGGTCGCAACAGCATCCAGGTCGTCATCGAAAAGGTCGGCGTACACGTCCAGTGTCATTGCGGCGGACGCGTGGCCAAGCATGCGTTGAACTGCCTTCACGTTTGCACCAGCCGACACGGCAAGCGAGGCTGCGGTGTGCCGAAGGTCGTGAATGCTGATCGTGGGGAAGGTCGGATCCTTCGTCTTGGCGCGATCGACTGCCGGTTTGAAGACGCGGGCTCTGAAGTTACCGGCGCGAAGCACTCCACCATCAGGACCGACGAAGAGGACGTCCTCCACGCCTTTGCCTTCCGATCGAGCTTTGACCATGGGCTCAAGGAACTCCGGAAACGGCACCGACCGACGACTATGGTTCTTCGGGGTTCCCCAGATGATCACCCCACGAGGCTCGGAGACTGCCTCAGCAATGTCAACTCGTCGGCGCGAGAGATCAACTCGCCCGACTCGAATTCCCGCCATTTCGCCCCATCGCAGGCCGGTGTACGCGAGGAAATAAACGACGTCAGACCAGTCGCCGCATTCCTTCGCGAGGAGTCGCACCTGGGCATGAGTAAGGTAGCCACGTCGCTTCTTCACGAGCCTCGGAAGCTGGATGCTGTCGCAAGGATTCTTTTGCAATCGCCCATCCCTGATGGCAAAGCGCATTACACCGGCGAGCACTAGGTAAACCTGCCTGACTTGCGAAGGACCGAGAGTGCTGGTGAGAGCATTCACCCAAGCTTGTATTTCTCCGTGACCGACATCGTTAAGACGCCGTTCGCCCCATTTTGGCAATATGTGCTTATCTAGGGCATAGCGGTATCCCGAGCGTGTGGTCGGCTTTATTTGAACTTGAGCCGCGAACCACTCGCCCGCAAGCATCGAAACGGTGGCACGGGATCGAGTCGGGTCTAGCCATTCCCCGCGCATCATTGCCACTTCGATTGACGCTAGATACTGTTCAGCTTCCCGCTTCGTCGCGAACCCACGCTTGTTGTTGGCGATCAGGGCCTTCCGTTCTTCCTTCTGCTCATCGCTCATCGGGCCGGACGGGGCGTTGCCGCGATCCTTATGGAACCCTGCCGCCTTCGGGTCGGCGAGGTAGTAGAGGATGGTCGCTTCCTCGGACGTGTAGTACACGCGCACATAGGCGGCCCGGCCCTCGACCTCGGCGATGTCCGCCTCCGTGACGCGCTCCCCGTCCCTTGTGAGGAGATCTCGGATGGGCGTCCAGTCGGTTTCGTAGTACCCCGGCTCGTGGTCGAGCACGGTGAAGCCACGCTCGATCAGCTCGGCGGTCGCCCTCTCCCTGATTGCGGTGAGGCGCTTCTCGTCGCAGGCACGCTGGGTCGCATGGGCGAACTGCTCCGGTGACTCGGTCGCGACCTCGATGAGGGCGTCGACGGCGTCCGTGTCGCCATCGATTATGTGGACAGAGACGAGTCGTCAAATAAAGGCGGCCCGCGTGATGACGGGAAGAAATAGGAAGTGGCGCTCGCTACGCCTCTTCATCGTTCCGAACACGCACGCGCGCCCTCACTTCGCCGAATCCCCCGGATTCATCGCGAAAGGCGTCACATTGCCGTTTAGACGTTTCTCGAGCACTCCGCCGAGCGGCATCAACACGACCAGTGACAACCACGAATATTCGGCTGTCCGGGCGCTGACGGTGAAGGCCAGCACGATTGAAAGCCCGAAAACAAAGGGCAGGACGTACTCCGAAGCCTGCCCGGCGATGGCGCTGGCTCGGGTCCGTGGCGACAGGATCGTGAGCTTCGAGCGCTTGGCGATTGTGTACATACTCGTCTGCGCCAACGACGCCAGAGCGAGATTCGCCGCATACAACGAGACGGGAAGCGGAAGGCCGCTGAGATTTGGCGCATTCAGGGCTTGGGTTGAGAACGGAATCAGGATGATGAAGAACACGCACACAATGTTCGAAATAATGATTCGCTGCGTCATCCCGTTCATGGTTCCAATCAGACGGTAGTTCAGGCGCCAGAACAGCGCGATTACCACGAAACTCAGTGCAAAGCCAACGATCTGGTTACCAAACCCGGATTGGAGCAGCGCGTGGACGCTGTGCCATGCCTTAGCCGGGGGCACGTCGACCGCAGTAATGAGCAGGGTGATCGCGAAGCCATAGATCGCATCGAAGAATGAGACGCCCCGATCGAATTCGGCTGAGTCCCGGCCATAGGTGACGAGCTGCATGCCATGATCCTTTGGTTGAGGGATCGAGATGTGGAGGCTACGGTGCGAGCGGACCTCAGCGAGTTGCGGGTGGGGCGTCCTGCCCGATGAGGGGGAGGAAGATCCGGTCAACGATCTCGATGATGGTTGGGGCGGGGACGGGCTTTAGTGTCATGAGCGCTTCGTTGCGGAGCAAGTCGAACGGTAGGGCGAGGATCCGCGGAGCGATCTGCGCATCGGTGAGCTCTCCGCGATCGATAGCCCGGCGGATGACGACCTCCATGGCTGAAGTGCGGTCCCCAAGAAGGTGTCGGCGCAGTTCATCTGGGGTCGTTTCGTTCTCCTGGTAGTAGGTAGCGAGCTGAACGCTGATGACAGCGGCAGCCACGGAGCGGGTCTCGTTGGCTTGCGTCAGCAGGGCGATGAGGTCACCGCGCAGGCTGCCACTGTCTGGCACGGGCCGCGCACCCTGCGTCATGAAATGCTGCATCGCGGCCAGGACCAGTGCCTCGCGGGTTGACCACCGCCGGTAGAGCACCGGCCTGCTCGTCCCAGCTCGCTCCGCGATGGCATCGAAAGTGAATGCGCTGTACCCGCCGGAAACCAACTGCTCCCATGCGGCGTCCAGGAGCGCGTTCTCCAATTCGACGCCGTGCCGTCGTTTCGCGGCCGCCGGGATGTCTAAGTTCACTTGTGTATCTTACTGCCCGGTGCTACCGTCCTTCAAAGATACAGTTATGTATCTTTGAAGGAGTTTAGGTATGAGCACCGCACCGGTCAAGGACAAGGTCGACCCGCAAGTGATGAGGGTCGCGATGATCCTCATCGTGGGTGCTCTTGCTGTTGTTTTTGACACCACCATCGTGAGTGTCGCCCTGCGCACTCTCGCTGTCCAGCTGCATACATCCATCGCGACCATCCAGTGGGTGAGCACTGGTTATCTGCTCGCACTCGGGGTGACCATCCCGCTGGTTGGTTGGGCGCAGAACCGCTTCGGCGGTAAACGGGTCTGGATGTTCGCCCTGGTGGTCTTTCTGGCCGGTTCGATTGGTTCGAGCCTGGCGTGGAGTGCGGGCAGCCTGATCGGCTTCCGGGTCCTGCAGGGAGTCGGTGGCGGCCTGATGTTGCCTCTGTTGCCGACACTCGTGATGCAAGCGGCTGCCGGTAAATCCCTCGGCCGTACTATGTCGGTGGTCAGCCTGCCCGCGGTTCTCGGCCCAATCCTCGGCCCGGTCATCGGGGGAATCATCCTGAACTGGCTGGACTGGCGGTGGCTGTTCTACGTCAACATCCCGTTCTGCGTTGTCGGGTTCCTCCTCGCCTGGAAGATGTTGCCCACTGATCCGAAGACGCCGCGAAAGCCGCTTGACTTGCTGGGATTCGTCCTGCTGTCCCCGGGCATCGTCGGAATCCTCTATGGGCTTTCCAACGCCAGCAAAACGAATGGGTTCGCGCGAGGGGACGTGTACGCGCCGATGCTTGTCGGCATCGCGCTTCTGTTCACCTTCGTGTTCTACGCCCTGCGCCGGGGGGAGCGGGCCTTGGTGGACATTCGGCTCTTCGCTCATCGTGCTGTCGCTTCAGCGTCAGCACTGCTCTTCCTTTCCGGCGCAGCGCTCTACGGGGCGATGCTGCTCATGCCGCTGTACTTCCAGGACATCCGCGGTGTCGACGCGCTCGGCGCCGGCCTTCTTCTCGTCCCTCAGGGGATCGGCACGTTCTTCAGCCGCTCGCTCGCCGGGCAACTGACCGACACCATGGGCGCCAAACTGGTCACACTGATCGGCTTCGCAATCGTCGGCGCCGCCACTATCCCTTTCGCCTTCGCTACAGCCACCACCAACGAGTGGGTACTGATGGGAGCCCTTCTTGTCCGAGGCTTCGGACTCGGCGCCGTCACCATCCCTCTCAACACCTCTGCCTTTATCGGACTGCAACGTTTCGAAATACCGCACGCCAGTATCATTACCCGCATCGCCGGGCAGGTCGGCGGCTCATTCGGCGTCGCGGTCCTCGCCGTCATCCTCGACGGCGCTCTCACCCAAATCGCGACACGCCCCGGTTCGGCCTCGGCTGGCTTCGACCAAGCGTTCTGGTGGTCCATTGGGTTCACCGCGCTTGCGGTCCTACTTTCACTGGTGTTGCCGGGCAAACCGAAACAACCACAGGCATCGGCCGCGGCCCCGGCAACCATCGGACAGCCAGCGAGTAGCTGACCACCCCACCAACGCAAACTAGACGGAGAAACCCCCATGAGCGTCATTGAGGCAACCGCACTCACGAAACGCTTCGGCCACGGCACCGCAGTCGATAACATCACCTTTTCGGTACGTTCCGGGGAAGTCACGGGGTTTCTGGGGCGCAACGGTGCCGGCAAGACCACGACGTTGCGGATGATACTGGGCCTCGACCGACCCACGTCCGGGACAGTGACGGTGGACGGGCAACATTACGCTGACCTCGTCGACCCCTTACGGCGCGTGGGCTCGCTCCTCGACGCACGCGCCGTCCAGCCCAGCAGCACCGCCAGCGATCACCTGCTCGCACTGGCGCGAAGCAACGGCATCCCCCGCAGTCGCGTCGGGGATGTCCTCGACATCGTCGGGCTCGGCAAGGTCGCACGCAAACACGCCGGCACCTTCTCGCTTGGGATGCTCCAACGTCTCGGGCTTGCCGCAGCGCTGCTCGGCGACCCGCCAGTCCTCGTGCTGGACGAGCCACTGAACGGGCTCGACCCGGAAGGCATCATCTGGTTCCGCGACCTGATGCGCCGGATGGCGGCGGAGGGTCACACCGTCCTGCTGTCCAGCCACCTCATGACCGAAATGTCCCTCACCGCCGACCACCTCCTCATCATCGGCGAGGGGCGGATCCTCGCCGACAGCGAAATGTCGGTCTTCGAGAAAGACCACGAACACGAGGAGATCCGTGTCCGAACATCCGACCCGCACAACCTGCGTCGCCTTATTACCGGCACCGGCGGCAGCATCCGGGATCTCGACGCGAGCTCGTTCGCCGTCACCGGACTCGACGGCCCGACAATCGGCGCGTTGGCCCTCGGCGCCAACGTTCAACTCGACGAACTCGCGCCCGTGCGCCGATCGCTCGAGGACGCATTCATGGAACTCACCACCCCCACCATCCGCGACACGCCAACTCCGTCCCTTTCGATCGCCGCGGCCGTTGATCCGGCAAGTTCGGAGCAGCATTCCGCTGAGGTTTCGGTCGCACCTGGGCGCCCTGCCACCCGGTTCCGAAACACTGTCCTGTCGGAACTCACGAAATTCCGAAGCACCCGCACGGGGCCGATCACCGTCATCGGCACAATCATCGGCGGGATCGCGGGCACCGTGCTCTTGTCCGGTGCCACAGCCCGGGGCTACGCGGATCTCACCGAAACCGAGCAGGCCTCCTTCGACCCGACCAACGCAAGTCTCCGGGTCAGATCTTTGACCCAAGTCGTCGTCGGGGTCCTCGGCGCAATGGCGGTGACCTCCGAGTACGGAGCTGACACGATCGTTCCCTCCCTCGCCGCCGTCCCCAACCGCGGCAGGCTCTTCGCCGCCAAAGCGCTCACCACTGCCGGAATCAGCCTCGCCACCGGACTGGTCGTGAACACGGGTTCTTTCCTTCTTGGCCAAGCGATGCTCGCACGCTCCGGTGCCCCCCATGTGAGCCTCCGCAGCAAGGGCTCTGCACGCGCCGTGATCGGCGGGAGCCTCCACACAACCGCGGACGCTTTGCTCGGACTCGGCATCGGTACCCTGACCCGGTCGACCGCCGCCGCGGTCTCCACAATCGTTGGGACTGAACTAATCGTGCCTGGAATCGCGCCCGCGTTCCCCAAGCCGCTCTCGGATATTCTCGTGAAATACTGGCCCACCGAAGCCGGCGGCCGGGTGATCACTACCCAACCCGACCCCAAGCTCCTGGGGCCGTGGCCTGGCCTCGGAGTACTCGCTGCATCAACAGTCGCCCTGCTCGGAGTCGCAGCCATCGTCTTCCACAAACGCGACGTTTAACCCTGGACTGCAAGGTGCAGCGCAGAGGAACGATTCGGCCAGGGTGCTGTTGAGAACGCAGTAAAGGCGCTTTTGTCCGCCTCGCAACACCCAAAATTGGCCGTCGTCGATACCTCTAACCCATACCCACAGATGTCCGGCGCTCCCAAACCTGTGCACACTCGTCAAGCGATCACGGACACCGAGGTTTCGTTCGCATGACGAATTCTTTAGCCGTGGTGACTCGACTCCGCCTCGTCAAGATCGCGAAGTAAGTCGAGGAGACGCCTCCGAGCGGCTTCGTGGCGTTCGACCTCGCGAGGCCAACCATGGATCCGTGCATCGTCTGCGAGCGTAACTTCCACGTCGAGCCGGGCGCGGAGCCGCGGTGCGTACTCGCTTGTGGTCAAGAACTTCGAGCAAGTGAGCATCAGGTCGCATTCGCACGGGCCTTCCGCAGGCAGGCGCAGGCAATGTCCGAGCTCGAGCTCGGTTTTCAAGAAGTTCGTCTGCAGCCAGTGCACCGATGCCTCGTCCAACGTTCCGGCCCGCAACATCTCGGCGGCCGGCCCAGCAATCCGGCCACCAGCCACGAGGGCATCTTCATATTGGCGACGGACTTCGGGATCGGAGATCCGGCTATAGATCATCGACATCGCGGCGCTCTTGTGGCCGAGGATCGCCATGATCGTCTGAATTCGGGCCCCGCCTTCAGCCAATTGGGTCCCGAGGGTGTGTCTCAGTCGGTGCGCGCTAACGGTGGGGGCTCCGCTCGCATCGATTAAACCGGCCGCGGTGCAGACGGTCTTGAATGACTCGTCGAACAGTGTCGTGTTCGAGAGGAGCTTGCCTTTGCGGACGAACACATACTGCGCCAGGCGTCCTGTGGTTGGGTCATGCCGTGGGGCGGCGTTTTGTGCCTTCCAGTGGGAGCTGAACTAGTCGGACACCACGTCCTCCTCAGTGTGCAGAAGGGCCTGAGCCGCGTCGCGTGACCCGCTGGCCTGTGACGAGAAACTGACGACATTCCGACTGTCGGTGGTCAATTCATTCTGATCTCATGAGAGCCCGGACCCCACGTGTAAGAAAGTGCCCTATTTCTTACAGGTCTTCACCATGTGCAAAATGACTTGTCGCGACGCCCGAGCAGTACGTCACCGCGCGCCCGCGGCCTGCACTGCGCCGACCACGCTCGTGGCACGTGCGGGAAGCAGGATCGCGACCAGCGCAGCCACGACCGTGATGCCGATCGTCCACCAGAACGCCACATCGAATCCGTGAACCAGATCGCCCGAGCTGATCGCGCCGGCGAGAACCACGGCGACGAGGGCCGTTCCGAAGGCACCACCCACCTGCTGCACGATTCGGGTGATGGCGGATGCGTGAGGCATGTCTGAGCGTGGGAGGTCGATGAATGCGACCGCCATGACGGGGATAAACACCGCGCCAAGGCCGATACCGCGGACGAAGAGCACACCGCCGAGGTACCAGAGACTGGTTTGCGTGTCCGCTAGTGCGAACGGGATGGTCGTCAGCGCCACCAAAAGGAAGCAGGTTATCGCGACCGTTCGCGCGCCGAAACGATCGACGAGGCGTCCCGCAAAGAAACGGGCGATGAGGGATCCGACTCCCTGGGGGATCATCAGCAGTCCGGCGTCCAGCACCGAGTCTCCGCGAAGGATCTGGAAGAAGAGCGGGAGCAGGAATGAGCTCGCGAACAGTGCTGCACCGAGGAAGACGAGGACCGTGGACGAGGAGCGCACAGACCGAACCTTGAGCAGGGCAATATCGATGATCGCTGCTCTGCGCTTTCGTGCGGCCCAGAGGATGAACGCAACAAGCAGTAGGGCGCCGACGACCACGGGGATCCACACGTGGTCATTGCCGAACCCGCCATCGGCGCTGGCTTCGGAGAGCCCGTACAGCAGCGCGGCGAGCGCAGGTGCGATGAGCGCCAGGCCGACGAGGTCGAGCCTGGCTCGCGCCGTACCTGCGGCTGGGGCATCCTTCGGAAGCCACAGGAATGCGAGCACGAGCCCGACCGCGCCGATCGGTACGTTGATCAGGAACAGCCACTGCCAGCTGAGGTAGTTCAGCACGATCCCGCCGAGCACCGGCCCGAGGATTGGGCCGAGCGCTATCGGCACGGTGACGGTCGACATTGTTCGGGCGATCTTCGTCTGGTCGACGTTCTGCATCGCGAGGGTGGTGAGGAGCGGGAGCATGGCGCCGCCACCGAGGCCCTGGATGATGCGGAAGGCGATGAGCGAGTCTGCGTTCCAGGCCGTTGCGCACAGCGCCGATCCGACGAGGAACAACCCGAGTGCGATCATCCAGAGCCGCTTGCCTCCGAGGCGCGCCTGCGCCCAACCGACGAGCGGGATGGCAACCGCGAGGGCGAGCAGGTACCCGGTGCTGACCCATTGGATCGTCGCGATCGTCGTGTGTAGGGAGTGCGCGATCGTCTTGAGACCGATGGCGACAATGGTCGTGTCCAGGATGGCGGTGATGCCGCCAACCAGAAGAGCCGCAAGCAGGCGGCCAGTCGGTGTGCTTCGCGCCCTGGTCGTTGTCGTCGCCTCGCTCATCCCAACCTCCAATAAGAACCGTATGCGTCTCTTATATTAGGGAGCTAGAATAAGAAACGCAAGCGGTGCTTATGGAGGCAGGATGACCGCCACACGTCGGCGCGGAGCGGAACTCGAGGGTGCCGTTCTTGATGCGGCCTGGGACATCCTGAGCGAGCGTGGCTACGGCGCTCTCACCTACGAGGCATTGGCCCAACAGGCCAAGACAGCCAAGCAGGTCATCTATCGGAGGTGGCCAACCAAACGCGAATTACTCTTCGCGCTCCTCGAACATCACGGCACGTCGCTGCCCGCGGTGGAGGTTGACACCGGCTCCCTGAGGGACGACGTGCTCGCCCTGATGCGGAACTCCAACAGTCGCATCGGCGATCTCACCGCCATCTTCAGCGGGCTAATCGGAACGCACTTCGACGAAGTCGAAGCGACACCGCGAGAGTTGCGAGCTGCGCTCTTCAACAACCGAGCCAACGCTGTCGAAGCCGCGCTCGAGCGGGCCGTTGCTCGCGGTGACATCGGTACCGGTGAGATTCCCGCGCGGGTTATCGCGCTTCCCTACGACCTGTACCGACACGAGGCGATCATGTCGCTCACATCCCTACCCGACAAGGCTCTCGTCGAGATCGTCGAACAGGTTTGGCTTCCCTTGGTGGTCGAGTATGCAGGTCATCCGCAGTCGCAGAACTGACCAAGGTTTGCTCGGCAAGACGGTAGCCCGGACGGCTTGATTCGCCAAACCGTCAATTGAGTACAGAATTTATGTCATGGCGACGCCCCCGCGACTACGGACTCCTCGAGTTCACAACCGGCCCGCGGGCGGGACAGGGCGCGGGTCGACGCCAGCGCCAACTGGCGCGGAATACGGTGACGCCGTTCGTGCGGTTCGAGCTGGCGACATCGATCCGGATGCGGCCGCAGACCACCTCATCGCCGAGCTGACCGATTCGGAGCTCCTGGGCCTGCTCGACGGAGACTCGCCCCGGCGGCTCCTGCCGCTCATCCCACTGCTGCTGGTGCGACGTCCCTTTGTCAGTGGCGCCGTCGCGCGGCTGGGGATTCCTGGCATCCGCTTCAGCGACGGCGCCCGGGGCGTCGTAATCGGGTCGTCAACTGCCTTCCCCGTGACGATGGCGCGCGCCGCGACCTGGGATGAGGCCCTCGAGGAACAGGTCGGCTACGCCATCGGCCTGGAGACGAGGGCGCGGAACGCGAACTATTCAGCGTCCGTGTGCGTCAACCTGCTGCGTCACCCCGCCTGGGGGCGCGCGCAGGAGTGTTACGGGGAAGACCCGGTGCTCACGGGCAGGATGGGGTCAGCGATGACCCGGGGCCTGCGCGTCAACGTGATGGCGTGCGTCAAACACTTCGCACTGAACTCGATGGAGAACGAGCGCTTCGAGGTCGACGTACAGGTCGACGACCATGCGTTGCACGAGGTGTACCTGCCCCACTTCAAGGCGGTGGTGCAAGCCGGCGTTGATTCTGTGATGACCGCCTACAACAAGGTTCGGGGTGAGTACATGGACGTCAACGGCGCCCTGCTCACTGGGGTGCTGCGGGAAGAGTGGGGGTTTCCGGGTTTCGTCACCAGCGACTGGGTATTCGGCACGCATCACGCGGTTGCGAGCCTGGTTGCGGGGATGGATGTGGAGATGCCCCTGCGACTGCTGCGTGCCCGCGCCCTTCCGAACGCGTTTCGCACAGGTGCCCTGGACCGGGCGATCGTCGTGCGATCCGCGAAGCGGATCCTGCGAACAATGATCCTGCACGCGGCGACCCGCGACGTTGCAAGCCCCGACGCCAGGGTGATTGCCTCTTCCGCACATCGGGAACTCGCTCGCACAGTCGCTGAGCAGTCCATCGTGCTGTTGAAGAATGAACCCGTCGGCGAGACACCCGTGCTGCCGCTCACACCGGACATCCGGCGGCTCGCGGTCATCGGACGGTTGGCCGCCCGGGCGAACCTCGGTGATCACGGTTCGTCGCGCGTGCGGCCCCCGTCGACGGTGTCGCCGCTGCGGGGCCTGCGCGAGGCGTTACCGGGGACGCGCATCACGACCAACTCCGGGAAACGCGCGGCGGCGGCCGCTCGAGCGGCGGCCTCCGCCGACGCAGCGGTGGTGGTCGTGGGACTGGACGAACACGATGAGGGAGAGTCTGTCGTTACCGGAGGCGTCGAGGTGAGCGTTCTCGGTGGGGCGTTCCGGTCTGGCCCTCTCCGTGCGCCACTGGTGGGTCTTATTCATCTGGCCAGCCGCTTCGTGCGAGGCGGAGATCGCAACTCGCTCGAGCTGCGCACGACTGACGTGGACCTCATCCGTGCGGTTGCCGCCGCGAACCCCCGCACCATCGTCGTGCTGATCGGGGGTAGCGCGATCCTCACGGAGAGCTGGGGGGAGCACGTGCCGGCGCTCGTCATGGCCTGGTATGGGGGGATGGAGGGCGGTCACGCGCTGGCCCGTGTGCTGACCGGGGCCGCAGAGCCGGCGGGTCGCCTCCCGTTCGTCGTCCCAACCCACGCGTCCCACCTGCCCGACTTCGACAGTTCCGCGAAGACGGTCGTCTATGACGACCGGTGGGGCCAGCGCAAGCTTGACGCCGACGGACACGTCGCGGCGTTCCCGTTCGGGTTCGGCCTCAGCTACACGACGTTCACCTGTGAGCTGCTCAGTCACCGACTCACTTCGGTTGGCGGCAGCGCAGAGGTGCGCGTGACGAATACCGGAGACCGGGAGGGCTCGACGGTGGTGCAGGTTTACGCGGCGAACCTCGCTCTCGCTCGGCCGGTGGCCCAGCTGTTGGGCTTCCGAAAGGTCACCCTCCCGCCGCGCGACTCGACCGTGATCGAGGTCTCCCTGGATGCCGGACCCACCTTAAGTCGCGACCCGGTTACGCGTGCCTGGTCCCCGCGGGCAGGCGAGTGGGCGCTTCTCGCCGCCCAGCACAGCCCATCCTCGTGGCGAAACGCGCGCCCCCTCCGCGAGAGCGCCTGAGCCGGTCGGACACTCAGACGGACTCAGTCCTCGCCAGCGCCTCCACGCGAACGGGGAGCGACTGGTCGTCGCCCAGAACACTGCGAAGAAGACGTCGCGCCTCCCACCGGAATGGCAGACGCGATTCGTCCTGCCGAAGCACCAACTCACCACCGGGCTCTTCGTAGCGCCCCGCGAGGTCGACAAGCTCTTCTGCCTGGATGAGCGCGATCGTGCTGTTCTCGACAGGATCCACAAGGCGCACCAGTGCGGATGGGCCAGACAATTCGCTGGCGAGCTGGTGGTGCTCGCTCGCAGCAAGGATCGACTTCTGGGCGCCGCGAGTCACGACCAGTGGGCGTGAGGGGCCTCCCAGAAGACTGTTCACTACCTTTTCGGCCGCATCCGGGCGGCCGATGCGGTGCGCTGCCGCTTGCATCCGCTGGAGCCGACCGGGCTCGCCCAGGATTTGGTCGATCTTCCATCCGATTGTCAGCGGGGTGTTGCAGCGGATAGCGGCACCCTGCTCCATCAGGTAGTCACCGTTTCTCACCTCCTGGCCGGGGATCGGGTTCACGAGCACCATGGGGAGTCCCGCCGCCATGCACTCCGAAGCCGAGAGGCCTCCGGGTTTTCCCACGAACAGGTCGGCTTCGCGCAGCAACTGGTGCATCTGGGTTGTAAACCCCAACACGCGGTACCGGTCCCCCGCCGACGCCACAACCTGCTCGATCTCGTGCTTCAGTTCAGCGTTTCGACCGCAAACGACCGTCACGGTGGTCGGTGATCGCATGTGCATCGTCTGCCGGACAACCGCTGTCGCATAGTGCCCACCCGATGCCCCAGCGGAGACCAGCAGCATTGGCGTCCGCGCCGGGTCGCGCGTTGGTGCCTGCGTTTCCCGCGCGGAGATGGGGATGCCGGTGGCCATCACCCGGTCGGGCGGAAGTCCCAGCGCGGTCAGTTGGATCCGTCCTTCGTCCCGCGCCACGAAGAGGGTGTGGAAAGCGCTGGTGAGCCACAGGCCCTGGAAATCGTAGTCGGTGGTGACGACGGCTGTCCTCGCATCGACTGTTCCACGAAGCATCAGCGCGGCGACGAGTTGTGCTGGAAGAAAGTGAGTGCACACGATCGCCGTCGGTCTGAACCTTTTGATCTCGGCGATGGTCGGTACGGCATTGGCTCGAGTCCATGGATCGATCGGGAGCCGACGGCGGAAGGGCTGGTCACTCACGTCATAGCCCCAGTCCACCAGCCACGGAGCGCTGTCCACCAGCGCGAAGTAGCCCTTCCCCAGCAGGTCGCGGTAGAGCACGCTGCTTCGCTCCAGAACGTCGAGAACGAGCACTTCGTCGATGTCGGGGCGGGCCTCACACACCGACCGCACTGCTTCCGCGGCGGTGTTGTGCCCAGCACCGACTCCTGCGGACAGGATCAGGACGCGCTCACCGCGAGCAGTTCCGGGAACTTGCTGCAGCGTCCGAGGCACGAGGAAATGTTAGCCCGTCCCAGCGAATCGCAGCCGGCATTGCCGATCAGGAGATCGCAACCCCTCCTGAGTGGGCGTCGCGCAGGCTAGATTCGTGGAATGGTCATACTCGTTGTGGTGCTGCTCGTCATCTGGCTGATCGTCGCCGTTGTCGGATTCGCGATCAAAGGTCTCGTGTGGATCGCGATTATCGGAATCATCCTGTTCCTGGGGACCGGGATCATCGGACTGATCCGCCGCCGCACGCTCAGGTCGCGCGCGTCGAAGTCGTAGTCCGCGATCTCCCTCTGCCCGGCCGAGGAGGAACCTCGGGGAGCTGGTGCGGCACACGAATCGTGATGCCGTGATGGTGAACGGAGAGCGTGCTGGCGATAACGGCGCCGAGGGGGTCGCCGTCGAGCTGGATTTCCTGCGGCGTTTCAAACCGCCCGTGCATCGTGGTCGCCTGGGCCCACCGGATGGCCCTCGGCGCTGGCGTCAGGCGGGCAACGACCCGCCCGAAGCGGGTGCGATGCAGCACCCGGTTGAATGTGAGACGGTAGCCGATGTTGGTCCATCCCGGACCACGGCCAGGCCGGAAAAGCACGGCATCCAGCAGGCCGTCGTCGATCTGCGCATCGGGAAGAAGCAGGAGGCCGGCGGGGAGGCTGCCCGCGTTGCCGACAATGACGGTATGCGCCCTGGTGGCGACTTCTTCACGATCATCCAGCCGATAGGTCAGCTCAAACTGCTGGTTACCAAACACACTGCGGGCGATCGGATCCGAATAGGCGAGCCAGCCGATACGCCGTTTCAGGCGTTCGTTCGTGTGGGCTGCCATGTGCGCGTCGACGCCAATTCCCGCCATCACCAGGAACGCGTGGCGGGATTGGTGACCGTCGGGCCGTTCGAGCTCGATGACACCGACGTCAATGGGCCGGTCGTCGCCCGTGAATGCAATCGAGACCGAGTCGCCCAGGTTGGCGAGGGGGAGGCCGAGTTCGCGAGCGAAAAGGTTTCCCGTCCCGGCAGGAACCAAGCCGAGCGCAATTCCGCTGTCCACGAGCGCTTCCGCAGTTGCGCGGAGTGTTCCATCACCACCGGCGACGATCACCAGGTCGGGTGACGCGGCACTGGCTGCACCAGCTGCGGCACGACCGTCATCCTCGGCGCTCGTTTCAAACCAGAGGGATGGGCCCCAGCCTCCTCGAGATTCCTCCGCGGCGACCGCAGAACGCAGGGCAGCAACATCGACCTTCGCGGGGTTGAAAACCACCGCTGCAGTTGACCTGGCAGACACAATACCGGGCGCTCCTTTCACCTCATTACAGGCTAAACGACCTCAGTCCAGCGGATTTCTCACATTCCATCTGGCCTGAGGCAGTCGCTGTGCCGGGCCTGTGATGTCGCGCACAAACCGGGCCACGGGCGCGAGCGTAAACCTGTGACGCGCGCCTACGGCTCGTCACCCTGACGAATTGCGCACCCGCGTCCTTCAACAGGGTAAATCCGGGGTTCCCGGCCGGGGGTTCCTGCTCTCTTCCCACCGATATCCGCTAGATTGCCAACTGTGAGCGATCAAGTCGACAAAATCTCGATTGGTCCGGCCGGGTGCTATGCGGCCAAAATCGACGACATGAATTTTCAGATCTTCAACGCAGACGGCCAGGCGCTCGGGCTGGTGTGGGAAGTGACCGGGGAACCCGGGCAGTTCCGCTGCGTGCCGACCTCAAACATCGGCCGCCCCATCTCTGGTGGCATCCATTCCTCACTGACGGATGCTGGGCTGCACTGCATCACAACCGCCATCCTGTAGGTCGGTCCGAATCCGCGTTGGTCACGGCTCGACTCGACGCGGGTACGGCGCGACCCGGGCAGGGATTGTTCAGCGGTCCCGCTTGGCGAGCGCCACTGCGATCGCGTCGGTGAAGACCGCCGCGCCGGCACGGTACTGCTCGGTGGGCTTGTCACGGTTGCTGGCGATCCCGTCGCTGGGGAATGGCACGAAAACCGCGCGGGGAGTGCCCTTGCATACGGACCGGCTCGCGCTGTTGAGCAGCACGACTCGCTCGGCTACCAACGTGCGAGCGAACCTCGGCGCCGAAACCAGAGAGCCTGGCGGGACTATCCCGCCGACAAAGGTGAGCGTTCGGGAGTCCCGCGCGCTCACGTCCGCCAGGAACGCCTCAAGGTCGGCGCGCCAGCGATCTTCCCGTTGCAGTTGGTACGCCTCCAACGATCCAACGGTCGTGACAATGACGTCGACATTCCCGCCGGGGGTGGGCAGGAAGTCGCTGAGGCTCCGCAGCGGCAACTCCGGGGAGGCGATGATGTCGACGACGACCCCTCGGGCGAGCCGCCGGGCCAGTTGTCGGCTGAGGTTCCCGCCGAACGAGATCTGGTGAGTGCTGAGCCCATACCCGAGGTTTGCGCCACCGCCCAGAATCACAATGCGTACCGGGTCGGGCCCCGGCGTTTCTACGCGCGGCTCATCCGCGGGTCTCGAAAAGTCGCGCCACGAATCTTCCGAGAATCGGATCCACAAAGCCATCGCCACGCGAGTGAGCGCGACACGCAGTCGCTGAGCCATCGGGTGCTCCTTTGCCCGCCAGAACAGCGGGTCCTGTCGCGATCCTATGCCGCCGCCAAACGATCCCCCAGTGCAATCTCGCCTGTTCGAGACGAGATCGCCAGCGTGCGCGGGCGGTATTGTCCCGAGCGGGTGGATTTGCGAGGGGGCGACGTTACTGCTCGGCGATGTCCTCCAGTCGGGTGCGGATGAGCGCCGCGACCAGCTCACGCGGCAGGGGCTTGTCAATGGCGAAGTGCAGTGACCCGGTGGTTCGCTCATAGCCGGCGAGCTCGGGGGCGAGTGCGCCGAGCACCCTGCCGCTGTGCGGAAGGTAGCTCAGGTGGTTGGTGAACGCAGCGAATCCTGCCACAACTTTGCCGTGCCAGCGGAACGCCGGAAACGTGTACGAGATGCATTCCTCGGCATCCGGAAGCTCCTCGAGGATCTGCGCCCGTAGTTGCTGGAGGGTGCTTCGCTTCGGCTCGGGCAGGCCGTCCAGGTAGGCATCGATCTCGGCGCTGGCCATACGGCATTGTCTCACCGCCGCTCACCCGAGTGGAGGGATTCCCGCTACCAGACGTGCGGGATGAGCCGCGATCGTGTTGACGCGAATACCCGGTACGGCTCGCCAATCCCCTCGAGAAGCGCTCGCTCCTCCACCCGGATGCGAATGACGATCGAAATCGTGGACGGAACGATTGCAACCACCAGGGAAAGCCAGTTGTCGAGCGCGAGTCCGATTCCCAGGCAGACAGCCAGAAGCCCGGTATACGACGGGTGCCGCACCAGCCGGTACGGTCCGCCATCAACGACCGGCTGGTTCTCGCGAACGCGTACGTCGATCGTGAAGTAGCGGCCCAGCTCGACTACCGACCAGATGCGCAGCGCGATTCCCAGCGCAATGATCACCGTGCCGACGACAAACAGCGGCACTCGCGCCACAGGGATGGCCGTCGCCGACAGGTCGGCCGCCACGAGAAGCGCACCGAAGATCGCCACCACTGTCGCAACCACGATGGTCACCAGACTGGCCGTCTCGTGGCTCTCGCTGCCCCGGTTTCGATACGACCGGAATCGAATCACGGCCTCAGTCACGAAAAACACCGCAAGCAAGCCGTCGAAGACCGACATCGCAGCCGGATCGGTGAACGCCGGCGGTCCCATGCAGCAACTGTAACTCTGCGGCGTTGCGACTCGAGGGCAGTTTCACTGCAGAAGAGTTGTAATCGATTCGGTGCCCCTCGGAGCGGCACGCGGCCGATAGGCTTCGAACCAGCCCGCAGTGACAAGCACGGCTTCGAGGGGGTTCCGGTGGCAAAGTCGCGTCGATTCGCGTTTGCTCGGTTGGTGATGGCGGCAGCGGGATTGGCCGCAATCGCGGTGATCCTTCCCGCCGGTTCAGCCTCCGCGACGCCTCTCATCTCGCCGTCATTCGGACCGACTACCGGCGGAACGACAGTGTCGGTCGCGGCCGCGGCACTCGGCTTCACCCAGGTCGCTCAGGGGCTGAACATGGGGTACGGGCTGAGCGGGGACGGGCATGTCTATTCCTGGGGCGCCAACAGCAGCGACGAACTGGGTGACGGGACGACCGCGGCGAGCAGCACACCCGTACAAGTGCTCCAGGGCGCGATTCCGGCGGGAGTTTCGATAACGCAGATCGCTGCGGGTTGGCTCAGCGGCTTCGCGCTGGGAAGCGACGGCAAGGTGTACGCCTGGGGTGCCAACTTCGACGGGCAGCTGGGGGATGGCACCACGACGGCGCGGAATGTCCCTGTCGCGGTCGACGTGAGTGGAATTCCGGCGGGAGTCAGGCTTACGCAGGTGGCCGCCGGCTTCCTCGACGCGTACGCCGTCGGCAGCGACGGCAACATTTACTCCTGGGGCTACAACCACGACGGAGAGCTCGGCGACGGCAGCAATACGGACCACCATGCCGCCGTCGTTGTCTCAACTGCGGGGCTGCCGGCGGGGGTGGGCTTTACTCAGGTCGCGGCGGGGCAGATCACCGCGTTCGGTATCGGGACCGACGGTCACGTGTACTCCTGGGGCTCCGATGTGGTCGGCGCTCTCGGCTCGGGCGGAACCGGTGACCGGAACTCTCCAGCGGCGATCTCGGCCGGGGCCATTCCCGCGGGTGTGGCGATAACGCAGGTGGCCGGCGGGCAGGAGGGCGGATACGCGCTGGGCAACAACGGCAGCGTCTATGCCTGGGGTTCCAACATGTTCGGCGACCTGGGTGACGGGACCGGGAGCGACAGCAGTGTTCCGGTTGCGGTTGCTGCCGGCCAGATCCCTGCCGGCGTGACGATAACGGCGATCTCAGGCGGAAGCTCCACCGGATACGGTGTCGGCAGTGATGGCAACGTCTACTCGTGGGGCAACGGCGGCAACGGACAGCTTGGCAACGGGTCAGGTTCGAGCAGCACGAGCCCGGTACTCGTCGCCGCGGGAGAGGTGCCCAGTGGCGTTGCCTTCACGAGTGTGTCGGGCGGGTATCACAGCGCCATCGCGCTCGGCAATGACGGAAACGTCTACGGATGGGGCGACAACAACGGCGATCTCGGCGACGGCACGACCACCCAGCAAATGTCTCCCGTCCTGGGTGCCAACGCGGCCCTCACGAGTGTGAGTTTCGGAGGCGTGAGCGGCACAGGGCTCGTCGACCCACCCGGGGTGACGACCGTGATCACTCCTGCGCACTCATCCGGAACGGTCTCGGTGACAGTCGCCGGATCGATCAACGGGGGATCCACTACTGGCCAGGCGACAAGTCGCCTCTTCCCCGCCGCGTTCACCTTCCAGGCGGCGCTCGCGCCGACCGGCGTCCCGTTCGCGTGGTGGTTGCTCGCTGCTGCTCTTGCGGCGATTCTTGCTGGTGCATTCATGGCCGCCCGTAAACCCCGGCGGAGCAGCGCCCGTCGTCCCAATCGGAAACACAAGGCGGATGCGAGCGCGCGTTCGGTAGCGTTATGACCCGTGACCACGACCGTCGTTGCCGGTAACCCCAAGCCGGACTCCCGCACCCTCTCCGCTGCGGTGCTGCTCGCCGAGCTCATCACCGGCGCAGCGCCCGACCACGTGATCGACGTCATCACCCTGGGGCCCGGCCTGCTCGGCTGGGGTGACAAGGATGTCGCAGAGGCTGTCGCGACGGTGAAGGCGAGCGACCTGGTGATCTTCGCCTCGCCCACGTACAAGGCGACCTACACCGGGGTGCTCAAACTCTTTCTCGACCAGTTTGAGACGGCGACCGGTCTGGCTGGCACGCTCGCGGTGCCGCTCATGCTCGGTGCGGGCCCCGGTCATGCCCTGGCGCCCGAGCTGCTGCTCAAGCCGGTGCTCGTCGAGATTGGGGCGACGGCGCCCGTTCAGGGCCTCTATCTTCTCGACGGGACGGCACAGGATGCGGAATCCTCTGCGAGCTGGCGTGAGCGGTGGACACCGGAGCTTGTGCGGTCCACAACGCACTGACCACCTGTAACCTATCTACACGGTTACCGGTGCCGCGGCTTTTTCGAGCCGCACAATCACGGCCTTCGACACGGGTGTGTTGCTGCCGAGTGCGGTGCTGCCCAGCGGTACGAGCACGTTCGCCTCGGGAAAGTACGCGGCCGCACATCCCCGCGCTGTCGGGTAGGAAACCACGCGGTAGTTGCGCAGCTCGCGATCCGGTTCACCCGTCCACTCGCTGAAGATGTTGACGCGATCGCCGTCGGAGATCCCCAGCTCGACGAGGTCCTCCGGGTTCACGAAGATCACATCCCGGCCATTCCTGATGCCGCGATAGCGGTCATTGAGGCTGTAGGTGGTGGTGTTGAACTGGTCGTGCGAGCGCAGAGTCTGCAGGATCAGGCGTCCCGCCGGTCGCTCGACCGGCACCAGGTGGTTGACCGTAATGATCGCCTTGCCGGTTCTGGTCGGAAAGGTGCGCGAGTCACGCGGGCCGTTCGGCAGCACGAAGCCGCCCCTGTGCCGCACCTGCTCGTTGAAGTTGGCGAAGCCCGGGACCACCCGCGAAATCGACTCGCGAATGGTGTCGTAGTCGCGTTCGAATCCGGCCCAGTCGATGGGCCCGTCGTCGCCGAGCACCGCCCGGGCCAGCCGGGTCACGATGGCGACCTCCGACAGCAGGTTGGGTGAGACGGGGGCTACCGCCCCATGCGTCGCGTGCACGGCACAGACGGTGTCCTCCACCGAGAGAAACTGGGGACCGCTTTCCTGCAGGTCGACATCCGTTCGTCCCAGCGTCGGAAGGATGAGCGCCTCCGCACCGGTAACCACGTGCGACCGGTTCAGCTTGGTCGACACCTGCACCGTCATGTCCGTACCGCGCATTGCCGCCTCGGCCGCCGCGGTATCGGAGATCGCCGCAACCAGGTTGCCGCCGAGGCCGAACCAGAACTTGATCTCGTTTCGCTGCAGCGCACGGATGGACTGCACGGCGTCGAAGCCCTGTTTGCGCGGGGGCTCGAAGGAGAACTCCGCGGCGAGGGCATCCAGGAAGCTGTCGGGCATCTGCTCCCAGATTCCCATGGTGCGGTCGCCCTGCACATTGCTGTGGCCACGGATGGGGGATGCGCCAGCCCCCGGCTTACCGATGTTGCCGCGAAGCAGCAGCAGGTTGATGATCTCCTTGATCGTGTCCACACCTTTGTGGTGCTGGGTGATTCCCATCGCCCAGGTGATGATGACCCGGTCGGCGGCAATGTAGCGCTGGGCGAGTTCGTCCATTTCGGCGATAGTCAGGCCCGTCGCATCCAGCACCTCCTGCACATCAAGGCCCTCGAGGTGGGCGCGGAACTCGTCGAGCCCCTCGGTGTAGCGCTCCAGGAAGTCGTGGTCGAGCACCGTGCCTGGGTTGCGGTCTTCGGCCTCCAGCACCCGCTTCGAGACCCACTGCAGGAGCGCCATGTCACCGCCGCTGCGAATCTGCAGGAACTGGTCGGCCATGTCGGTTCCCCGCCCGATGAGGCCCCGGACGGTCTGCGGATTCTTGTAACGCTTGAGGCTGGCTTCCGGCAGCGGGTTCACCGCGACGATCGCGGCACCCTGTCGTTTGGCATCCTCGAGTGCAGTCAGCATTCGCGGATGATTTGTTCCGGGATTTTGGCCCATCACGATGATCAGGTCGGTCTGCTCGAAGTCGTCGTAGGCGATGGTCGACTTGCCGATTCCGACCGTCGCACTCATCGCTGTGCCGGTCGACTCGTGGCACATGTTGGAACAGTCGGGCAGGTTGTTGGTACCGAAGGCTCGCGCGAAGAGCTGGTACACGAAGGCGGTCTCATTCGCGGCTCGACCGCTCGTGTAGAAGGCGGCCTGGTCGGGTGATTCGAGCGATTTCAGCTTGGTCGCGATGATCCGGAAGGCGTCGACCCAGCTCACCGGAACATAGCGGTCACTGTCCGCGGCCTTGTAGACCGGTTCGACCAGGCGCCCCTGCATGCCGAGCCAGTATTCGGACTTGTCGAGCAGGTCGGTGAGTGAGTGCTCCGACCAGAACGTTGTCGGAACGGTGACCGGTGTCGCCTCCCACGCGACCGCCCGGGCGCCGTTTTCGCAGAACTCCGCGACCTTGCGATGGTCGGGGTCCGGCCAGGCGCAACTCATGCAGTCGAAGCCGTCCTTCTGGTTCATTTTGGTCAACAGGGTGAGAGACCGCAGCGGGCCCAGCTCATCGAGCGCGTAGGTGAGCGAGTTGACGATGGCGGGGAGCCCGACGGCCCACTTCTCGGGCGGATGCACGACCATCCCGTCATAGTTCGGGTCGACAATCGGGGGTTTGCGCACCATGGCTACTCCACCTTTCCGACGACGGGAGTGCCGCTGGCAACGTCGGCCAGCCCTGCCGCCTCCGAACCGACCCGCCCGGGGCGGGAGTACACGACCATGGATGAGCCTCGAAGGAATCCGATGAGCGTGATGCCGGCTTCGGTCGCGAGCTCCGCCGCCAGCGAGGACGGGGCGGAGACTGCCGCCAGCACCGGGATGCCCGCCATGAGCGCCTTCTGGGTCAGCTCGAAGGATGACCGGCCGGAGACCATCAGCACCGTCCCGCGGAGGGGAAGAAGCCCCTGCGTGAGCGCCCAGCCAACCACCTTATCGACGGCATTGTGGCGACCGACGTCCTCGCGCAGCACGAGCAACTCGCCCGTCCGGCCATCGAACAGCGCCGCGGCGTGCAGCCCGCCGGTCTTGTCGAAGACGGCCTGCTGCTCGCGCAGCCGGTCGGGAAACGTCGACAGGAGTGCGGCAGAAATCACGAGGTCGTCGTCGGCGACCGTCCAGTGTGAGTGGGTGCGCACCGAGTCGATGCTGGCTTTTCCGCACAGCCCGCACGATGACGTCGTGTAGAAGTTGCGCTCCAGGCTCGGATCGGGAGCCGGGACGCCGCGGCCCAAGGTCACATCGAGCACGTTGTAGGTGTTGAGCCCCTCTTCGGTCACACCGGCGCAGTAGCGCACAGCGGCGAACTGCTCCGCCTCGGAGATGACCCCCTCCGAGACGAGAAACCCGGCCGCGAGATCGAAGTCGTTGCCGGGCGTTCGCATGGTGATCGCGAGCGACGTTCCACCGACCCGGATCTCGAGCGGCTCCTCGGCCGCGAGCATGTCTTCGCTCGAGCGGGATCCTGCCTCGAGCGAAACGCGCGTGACCCGCCGGCGAATCGCAATTCTCTGCATACCTCATCATCACAGCACAGTCCGCCGGGTGGTACATAGGCTGGGATGGTGATTATCGACGCGGTGGTACTTGCGGGCGGGCACAGCTCCCGGCTGGGCGGCAGCGCCAAGGCAGCGCTGGTGTTCGATGGGCAGACCCTTCTGGAGCGCACCCTCGACGCGGTAGCGATCGCACGCGACCTCGTCGTGGTGGGCGACGCAGGCGTCGTTTGCCTGGCGGCGCCGGCAAGTTCGGCGAGCGTCGTTCGTGAGAGCCCGCCGTTTTCGGGCCCAGCTGCAGGGATCGCGGCCGGTCTTGACTATCTGGCCGGGATCAGCGCCACGGCATCCGACTTCACTCTGGTGCTGGCCTGCGACATGCCCCGCGTGGCGGACGTGGTCTCCATGCTCCTGGCCGGATTGGATGCGGATGGACCCGGTGCGGTCGCCGTCTCCCCGGACGGGCAGGTTCAATGGTTGGCTGGCGTCTACCGGACGGCCCTGCTCCTGCAGTCATGCCGTCGTCATCGGACACGTGGCGACCTCGAAAACCTGTCGGTGCGCGGCCTGCTCGATTCGCTGGAGGCCCAGCGGCTGACCGTGCCTGCGGGGAGCACCGACGACGTCGACACCCCGGTGGACACCGACCGGTTCGGCATTGCCATCCCTGCGCGACCTGAACCCCTATCCGCGAGCACACTGGAGCGACTATGAACGAAAGATCAGCCGACGCGGGGCAGCGCGATCAACTCGCGGCGTGGAGCGATGCGCTCCTGAGGCAGCTGGGCATGTCGGGCGTCGAGGTCGACATCGACGAGGTGCTCGCACTTGCGGGTGCAGTGGCGCACGATGTCGTACGGCCCGCCGCGCCGCTCACCGCCTACCTGGTGGGGTTCGCGGTCGGGCGCGCACACGGAGGCACCCCCGCCGCGGATGCCTTCGCCACAGCGTCGGCGATCGCTCGCTCACTCGCCGCAACGGGCGACTTCGCCGCTGCGCCCTGACGCCGTGACCCAAGACCTGCGCCCTGACTGGGGACGCGCTCGGCGGATCAGCTACCAGGCTGCAACTGCGCTGGCCGACGAGAGCGTGGCGCTCGCCGACGCCACCGGGCGGCGCCTGAGCGGCGATCTTCTCGCCCTGTGCAATCTTCCGCACTACGCGTCGTCGGCGATGGATGGCTGGGCCGTCGCCGGCAGTGCGCCATGGACGATCGTCGCGCGGGCACCCCTGGGTGACGCGCAGGCGATCGCGACGGTCACGGGTGCTGCGATTCCTGCAGGGGCGACCGCCATCCTGCGCGGCGAGCATGCGGTGCAATTCTCCGATGGGTCACGTGAACTCCTCACAACGACGCCGGATGCCCGTGCCGACGAGCCCCGGCCGGGAGATCACCTGCGCGCAGCCGGCACCGAGGCGGTCATCGGTGAGCGACTCATCGCGGCCGGACGCATCCTGAATCCGGCGCACATCGCACTCGCTGCCGCCGCCGGCCATGACCGGCTGGCCGTGGCGGCCAGGCCGCGCATCGCTCTGGTGTCGACGGGAGACGAGGTCGTCGAGCGGGGGATTCCGCGCGATGGGGAGGTGCGCGACAGTTTCGGGCCCGTGCTGCCGCCGCTGCTCAGGCAGCTCGGTGCGGTAACCAAGGACTCGATCCACATTTCCGATTCACTCTCGGCTATGACAGCTGCCCTCAGCCGTAACCCGTCAGTATCCGACGTGGTGATCACGACGGGGGGAACGGGCCGCTCGGGGGCGGACCACCTGCATGGGGCGCTCGCGCAGTTGGGTGCACCGATTCTCATCGATGGGGTCAGGATGCGCCCGGGTGGACCGAGCCTGCTTGCACGCCTCCCGGACGGACGGCTGCTGATCGGCCTTCCGGGGAATCCGCTGGCTGCACTCCTGGCGTTGTTCACTCTGGGCGAGCCCCTGTTCGCCGCCCTGACCGGTGGCCCGGAACCCACCACAGGGAGCGTGGTGGCCGGCGTAGACCTGGCGGGGCGACCCGACACATCGCGACTGGTGCCCTTTCGCCGAGTCGAGGGGGTGGCGGTGCCGACTGGCTGGCGCGCGTCCGCGATGATCCGGGGCCTCGCGGAGTCGGACGGGGTGATGATCTGCCCGCCGGACGGTGCGGTCGTCGGCCAGGTTGTCCCGGCAATCCGCCTCCCCTGGAATCCCTGAAGTCACCTCAGTTCGCCCGCCGGGCGTGGGGAGTTACACGCCCCAGCGCTCGCCAGACGTCGAACGGATGATCTCGAGCAACGTGTTCCTCAGGTCCTGGGGATCGGCGAGGCGCGGGAACACCTCGGCCTCGAGACCGCGCGTGCGCGCCCACACCGCCTGGCCGGCCTCGGTGCGAGTGACCAGCTGGCGTCGCCGGTCGGACTGGTCGGGGGTTCGGGTCACGAAGCCTTCCCGCTCGAGCCGTTCGACCGTGCGGGACATGGTCTGGTTTTCCACCCGCGCGCGCCGCGCCAGGTCGGTCTGGCTGAGCGCACCGGAGTCCAGCAGGTGCAGCGCGATCAGTCCCGCGTGGGTGAGCCCCTGCTGTTCGAGCGCCTCCGCCCAGGCATGTTCGACGAGGCGGGCAGCGGTCGAGAGGAGGCGGCCGGTCGGCCACTCCGACATTCGACCCTGCGCCGACTCCTGAGGTGCGCCGGGGTCTGACATTGCTCCCATTCGCGATGCTACGGTGGAATAGTCAGCTAGCTGATGATTCCGTAAAGGGGTGGGCTGTGAAGGCTTCGAGAAACACGGTACGACAAAACGACCGGGCCAGGTGGTTTGGACTGGTCTTCATCAGCGTCGCGGTCGCGCTCATCATCGTCGACTCGACCATCATCAACGTCGCAATCCCGTCGATCGTGCGAGACCTGGGGATCACCTCCACCGACGTGCAGTGGGTGCAGGAGAGCTACACGCTCGTCTTCGCGGCGCTGCTTCTGGTGTTCGGAACCCTCGCCGACCGCTTCGGACGACGCCGCGTCATGCTGCTGGGCGTCACGATCTTCGCGCTCTCGTCGGTGCTCGCCGCCCTCTCCGGCTCGGCCGGGCTCCTCATCGGCGCACGACTGCTGCAGGGCGTCGGCGGCGCGATGATCCTGCCGACGTCGCTGTCGCTCATCAACGCCACATTCCGCGGCAAGGATCGCGGGATCGCGTTCGCCGTCTGGGGCTCCACCATCGGCGGGATGGCGGCCGTCGGGCCGCTCCTCGGCGGCTGGCTCACCACGTACTTCTCGTGGCGGTGGGCCTTCGGCATCAATGTGCCGCTCGGCGTGATCATCGTCATCGGCACACTCATCTACGTGACCGAATCACGGGAAGAGACGATCACACGGGTGGATGTGCGCGGCGCCATCCTCGCCATCGTCACGAGCACGAGTCTCGTCTTCGGGCTCATCGAAGGGCGCACCTATGGCTGGTGGTCCACCGACCAGGCACCGACCTTCTTCGGGTGGAAGTGGCCGTATTCGCTCTCGCCCATCCCGATCGCGTTCGCGATCGCCGTCATCGCGGGAGTACTCTTCGTGCTCTGGGGGCTCAGGCGCCAGCGCGAGGGAAAGTCGACCATGCTCGCCTTCGACCTGCTGAAGATCCGCTCCTTTCGCAACGGCAACCTGGCCGCCATGATCGTCTCTCTCGGCGAGTTCGGCATCATTCTCTCGCTCCCGCTCTGGTTGCAGAACGTGCTCGGCTACAGCGCAGTGCAGACCGGACTCGTGCTGCTCGGCCTCGCGATCGGGTCGTTCGTGGCGAGCGGGTTTGCCGGGGTCTTCAGCGGTCGCCTCAATCCGGTCACCGTCGTACGGGTCGGAATCCTCGGTGAAATCGTCGGGCTCGTCATCGTCGCCCTTGTCATCTCCACCAACACCCCCTGGTACGCCATCGAGGGCGGACTCTTCGTCTACGGTTTCGGCGTGGGGCTCGCGACCGCCCAGCTCACCGGCGTCGTGCTGAAGGATGTTCCCGTCGACAAGAGCGGGTCAGGCTCCGGGACGCAGAGCACGTCGCGCCAGATCGGCTCCGCCCTGGGCATCGCCATCCTGGGCACCATCCTCTTCACCAGCCTCGGCAGCCAGCTCGACGCGAAGCTTGCCGACCAGCACGTCCCAGCAGCCGAAAGGACCTCGATCGTGAACGCGGTCGTGAACAGTGCCGGGTCTGCCATCACGGCACTCGAGCGTGAGTCCACTGCGACAGCGAATGACGCGAAACAGGCGTTCGCCGACTCCACCCGGGACAGCGCATTCGCGGCTGCGGGATTCCTGCTGCTCGGTTTACTGGCAACCCTCAGCCTGGGTGCCGGAAGTCAGGGCGTGGGCACCGGGACCGGGACGATCGGAGCCACAGGAGTCGGCGCAGCGGGTGGCGGCGAGTAACCACTTGAGCCGCTTGGCTGGCTGATATACCTGCCCCCACTAACCAGGCTCGGGTCCGGGGCGGCAAAGGCCGGCGCAGGGCCGACGTCCGCGTCGATGATCGTCATGACCGAGCGGAACACCTTATGCCGCAGTAGCGCCGCCTGGGTGCCTCCCACAGTGATCCGCCGCAACTGCTGCGTGCCGGAGATGTTGCCGATCCACACGGCCGTCGCCGCTTTCGTGGAGGAGGCAACAATCCAGGTCTGCACCGAGTTGTTGGTGGTTCCCGTCTTGCCGAGGAACGCGGTGCCGTCATGCGGGTTGGCGGTCGTGCCGGTGCCGGATCCGGTCATGACACCCTGGAGTGCGAGCGCTGCGGTGTTGGCAATGTTCGCCGGGATTGCCTGGTGACACTGTGCAGACTGTGCCCCGAAGTCGTGCCCTGTCGGCCCGACGATTTTCTGCACCGCAACTGGCGAGCAGAACACGCCCTGGTCCGCAATGGCCGCATACGCCGCAGCGAGTGTGAGAGGGGCGATCGTATTGCTGCAGCCCCCGATGACACAGGACGGGAAATCGCTGAGCGGCGCGCCGCTCGCGTTGTGAATGCCGAGCTGCTCGGCCACGTTGCGGATGTCGCAGAGATCGAGGTTGGCGGCCATCTGGATGAAGACCGAGTTGATCGAGTGCGCTGTCGCCTGCAGGATCGTGGTCGGGCCCTGCTCGTTCTCGTCGTTGGTGAAGGTGTACGGGACGCCAGCGAGCTTCTGGCCGCACGCGGTGAAATCGGACATCGGCACTGATCGAACGCTTGCGTTGATCACGTCGGTGAGTTTGTGCCCCTGCTCGAGCCAGTCGATCAGGGTGAAAAGTTTGTACGCAGAACCCGGTTGGAAGCCGACCGAGCCGCCGCTCGAGCTGTCGGCGTTGTAGTTCACCGCCGTTGTCGTGTACCCGCCGCCCGCGAGCGTGTTGTCGTAGGTCTTGTTTTCCGCCATCACGAGGATCTTCCCGGTACCCGGCTGAACGGTCGTCAGTGCCCCACCGAGATTGAACCGGCTTTCATCCGCCGGGACCAGCGACGACAGGATGCTCGTGGCGGCATCCTGCATGGACGTGTTGAAGGTGGTGTAGATGTCGTAACCGCCGATCGCCCAGTTCGCCTCCCTGGCCGCCTTCGTCGAACCCAACGCCGTGAGGTTATCCACATCGTTGACGGTGTAGTCGCAGATCCAGCGGTACTGGACCGCGGCCCCCAGGCATCCGCTCTGCACAACCGACGGATGGATGAACGCCGCGTTCACCGGCGTGGCCATCGCGGTCGCGTACTGTGCCTTCGTGATATCGCCAGCGTGGTACATCTGCCCCAGGATGAAATTGCGTCGCACCTGGTTGGCCGCGTAGTTGGCCTTGGTGCCGAGCGACCGCGTCGACGGGTCCTGCACGATCGCGATGATGCTCGCCGCCTGCGCCGGGGTCACCTTTGCGGCCGTGGTCGAGAAGTACGCCTGCGCTGCCGCCTCGACGCCATAGATATTGCCGCCGAAGTTGGCGATGTTCAGGTACTCCTGGAGAATCTGCTGCTTCGTGAATTCCTTCTCAAGGCCGATCGCGAGCCTCATCTCCTTGAGCTTTCGCGACAGGGTGTCCGCGGTCGCCGCGGCGTACGCCGCCTTCTGCTCGGCGACCGTCTTGAGCGTGAGCGCATCCTGCATCTGCACATTGCGCACCACCTGCATGGCGATGGTCGAGGCCCCGCTCTGCACCGACCCGGCACTGACATTCGACGCCGCCGCCCGTGCGAGCGCGGCGATATCGACACCGCCGTGCGAGTAGTAGTTCTTATCCTCGCCGTCGATCGCGGCTGCTTTGAGGTACGGCGAAATCTGCGACCAGGAGTCCTCCTCGCGGTTCTGGTTGTAAACCGTCGCAATCTGCACGGGACCGCTCGGACCGTTGGCGAAGATGCGGTTGCGCTGGGAGAGCTGGCCGATGGCGATCGAGCCCGGCAGTCCCTGGAAGATCCCGACCGTCTGGCTGGCCGCGAGGCCCGTCATCGCGATCCCCGGTGCCATCGCGACAGTGCAGAGCACAGCGATCACCACACTGATTCCGATGAGCCCGAAGACCGATCGGGCAAGGCTTGATCGTCTCGACTGCGGCGCTTCAAGGGGGTCGTGCCACTCCCCGGGACCAGAAGGCGCAACCTCGTCCCAGTTGCCGGCAGGAAAAGGCCCAGTCTTTGTCACTCGTTCGACGCTAATTCGGATTTCGTGTGAGCGTTAGGTCTTGAAAACTCAGCTAACTCGAGTTATCACGCGCGCGAGCCGGGACACCGGTCCCGGCAGAGTTCACTCCGCGGCCACGAGCTCGAGCAGGGCGCTGCCGTAGGCGTCCAGCTTCTTTTCTCCGACACCGCTGATCGCGCCGAGTTCGGCAAGCGACTGGGGCCTGGTCAGCGCGATACCGCGAAGTGTCGCATCGCCGAAGATGATGTAAGCGGGCACCGATTGCTCACGCGCCTGCACGGCCCGCCACTCGCGCAGCCTCTCGAACAGCGGTGCAGCCTCTCGAGGAACCGTCGCCGCGATCGCTGACTTCTTCGCTGCTCGCGCCTGTCGTTCGGGCTCGCGCCGCAGCTCGACCCGGCGTGAGCCTCCTAGCACGCTGGCACTGGCGTCGGTCAGCACGAGGGTGCCGTACCCGTCTGAGTGGACACCGAGCAGCCCCTGGGCGAGCAACTGCCGAACGACCCCGCGCCACTCCTGCTCGCCCAGCTCTCCGCCGATGCCGAAGGTCGCAATCGAATCGTGCCCCTGCTGGTCGATCCGGGCGTTGCGCTTGCCGAGAAGGATGTCGATGATGTGCTGCGCGCCGAACTTCTGGTTGCGCTCGCGCTGCAGCCTCACGACCGTCGAAAGCAGCTTCTGCGCGGGAACTGTTCCGTCCCAGCCCTCCGGAGGATTAAGGCAGGTATCGCAGTTGCCGCACGGCGACGAGGTCTCCCCGAAATAGGCCAGCAACTGGACCCGCCGACACTGGAGGGTCTCGCACAGGGCGAGCATGGCGTCGAGATGCTGGGACAGGCGCATCCGGTGTGCCCGGTCACCTTCGGATGAATCGATCATCCGCCGCTGCTGCACGACGTCCTGCAGCCCGTAGGCCAGCCATGCGGTGGAGGGCAGGCCGTCGCGGCCCGCGCGCCCCGTTTCCTGGTAGTAACCCTCCACGCTCTTCGGCAGGTCGAGGTGGGCGACGAACCGCACGTCAGGCTTGTCGATGCCCATCCCGAACGCGATGGTCGCCACCATCACGACGCCGTCTTCGCGCAGGAATCGTGCCTGGTTGCGCTGCCGCACCGAGGCATCGAGTCCGGCGTGGTACGGCAGGGCCACCACACCGTTTTCGACCAGGAACTCGGCCGTTTTCTCGACGGATGCGCGTGACAGGCAGTAGACGATCCCCGCATCCCCCGGATGCTCAGCGCGGATGAGGGCCACCAGCTGCTGCAGTGGCTGGTTCTTCGGCTCAATGCGGTACTGGATGTTGGGTCGGTCGAAGCTCGACACGAACTGGGCCGAGCCGCCGAGATCGAGACGCCGCACGATCTCCTGGTGCGTCTGCTCGGTGGCCGTCGCGGTGAGGGCGATTCGGGGAACCGACGGCCAGCGCTCGTGGAGCATCGAAAGCTGCAGGTAGTCGGGCCGGAAGTCGTGGCCCCACTGGGACACGCAGTGGGCCTCATCGATCGCGAAGAGGGAGATCGCGGCACGATCGAGAAGGTCGCCGGTCGCTTCCATGCGCAGCCGTTCAGGGGCGAGGTAGAGCAGGTCGAGCTCTCCGGCCAGGAAAGCGCCCTCGACCCGCGCGCGCTCTGCGCCATCCTGAGTCGAATTCAAGAACGCGGCACGCACGCCGAGCGCCGAGAGGGCATCCACCTGGTCCTGCATGAGGGCGATAAGCGGCGAGATCACCACCCCGGTACCCGGGCGCACCAGGGCAGGGATCTGGTAGCACAGCGACTTTCCGCCGCCCGTCGGCATCAGGACCAGGGCGTCTCCGCCGGAGACGACCTGCTGGATGATCTCCGCCTGCTGGCCACGAAAGGAGTCGTAGCCGAAGACGCGGTGCAGGATCTCCAGGGCACGGGTGCGCTCTGCGGGTGCGGTGTCGATTGTCGTCATGGTGTCACAGCACACTAACGCCCGGCGCCGACTTCATCACGTCGTCGGCAGAGACGGGCAGCACTCATGCGACGACTTCCCCTGGTTTGGTCAGATAGACCACAATTCGCCCACAGGTTAGCCGGCGCGGTCGTAGGCCTCGCGAAGCCAGCCAATGAGCTGCTCGTCGACCTCGGCTCCGTCGAAAAGTTGCACCCGATGGGTGACCATGAGGTTCCAGTTACCGGCCACCGCAAGTCGATCGGTCGCTGCCTCACCCTTCAGTTTGAGCCCGACATCCATCCGGGTGGCGGTCGTCGCGACCACCGCGAACTTCTTCCCCGCGCGCACAACACCGACATAGGTGTCCGTCGGCTGAAGCGACACGTCCGCGCCGAATTTCATGACCGTCGCCATGAGCTCGTCCCAGGCGAGCTGCCACGTCGCCTTCGGCCCAGCGAAGAACTTGTCGATGGCCGCCTCGGTATCGGGCTGGCCGCGAAGCCGGTCACGAAACACCGACACCAGCGCCATCGCGTGCCCAGGCCCCAGGTCGTACTCGTCCTTCAACCACTTCTGGATCGGCCCAGCCTTGATGTCTCCCTCGAGCAGACCCCTCTCGGCGGCGATCTTCTCGAAGTCAGCGGGGTCCATCCCCGTTTTCGCTTTGATCGTGTCGAGATACGCCTGGAACGTCATGCAGGAAGGGTACTACCTGCGCTTTTTGAGGCTCTTCTCCATGGTCGGAGCGGTGCCGGATGCGCGCTGCTCACGGTAGTAGGCCCGCGCTTCCTGCTGGCGCTGCTCCTCGGCACCGGTGGCAATGCTCGCACGCAGGTGCTCGGGCCCATAGCCGAAGGCATCAACCAGGGCTTGCGCGTGCGGCCGAACCCTCGTGATCAGCCGGTCCAGGTAGGCGCTGACGGCCTGGGCTCGCTGGGGCGACATCCGCCCGTTGATCAGGTACCACGAGAGGTGCTTCTCGAGAAGGCCGAGGCCGAAGATATCGCGCAGCCAGGTGAGCACCTGGCGGTTGCCGTCATGCTTCACAGCGTCGAGGGCACGAGTGAATGCCTCCCACTGCAGCAACTCGGCATGCGCCCGCGCGGCCTCGATGAGTTCGTTCTGCTGGGAGTTGAAAAGCTCCGCAGCCGCCTTCTTCGACAGCTTCGAGGCGGGCCGGAGCCGGGCCGCCAGTTCGGCAACCATGCTCTCGACCCGGTCGGTGAGCAACTGGCGCTGCGTTTCAGCGTCGCGAAGCTCCGAAACGCTTCGCGCAGTCGACCCGAAGTCGCGCACCCGCTGGCCGAGCGTGCGCAGGCCGGCGCCGTGATACGCCCTCGCGGCGGTCTGGGCGACGGCGAAGCGCGCGAGTGCGGCGCTGTCGGCCCCCGTGAACTGCTTCGCGTAATCCGAGAGCAGACGCTTAGCGACGAGCTGAAGCAGGATGTTGTTGTCGCCCTCGAAGGTCACGTAGATGTCGAGGTCGGCGCGCAGCCCGGTGAGCCGGTTCTCCGTCAGGAAACCCGCCCCGCCGCACGCCTCACGCGCCTCCTGCAGGATGTCGAGGGCAGCCCACGTGGACAGCGGCTTAAGCGACGCCGCGAGGGTCTCGAGATCTTCACGATCGGCGTCCGTGTCGGCCGCGCCGCTGAAGACGGAATCGAACTTCACCAGGAACTCATCGTGCGCGAAGTTCATCGCGTACGCGGTCGCAAGGCGCGGGATGAGCCGACGCTGGTGGCGCCCATAGTCGAGGAGCACCTGTTCCTCGTCGCCGGGGCCGGCGAACTGCCGGCGCTGGTTGCCGTAGGTGATGGCGATCGTGAGCGCCATCGCGGAGACTGCGGTAGCGGCGCCATCGAGCGAGACGCGCCCCTGCACGAGCGTGCCGACCATGGTGAAAAACCGGCGGCCGGGGCTGTCGATCGCGGAGGAATACGAACCGTCCTCGGCAACGTCACCGTACTTGTTCAACAGGTTGGTGCGCGGCACTCGCACGTCGGTAAAGTGCAGGCGCCCGTTGTCGATGCCGTTCAATCCGCCTTTGAGGCCGTCGTCCTCGCCACCGATGCCGGGCAGGAAGTTTCCCTTGTCGTCGCGAATGGGCACATAGAAGCAGTGCACGCCGTGGTTCACGCCGTTGGTGATGAGCTGGGCGAAGACTGTCGCCGCAATACCGTCATGGCCGGCGTTGCCGAGGTAGTCCTTCCATGCAGCGCGGAATGGCGTGTTGATGACGAATTCCTGTGTGTCAGGGTCGTAGGTCGCGGTGGTGGCGATCGACGCGACATCCGAGCCGTGACCGGTCTCGGTCATCGCGAATGCTCCGGGGACCTTCAGGCTCATGATGTCCGGCAGGAACGTGCGGTGGTGGTATTCGGTGCCGAGCTGCAGCACGGCCGACGCGAAGAGACCCCACTGCACGCCCGACTTAATCTGCAGCGACGGGTCTGCTGCGACGAGCTCCTCGAAGCCTGTGATGTTTCCGCCGTTGTCTTCGCCGCCGCCCAGGTACTTCGGGAAGGCGCGATGCACCGCTCCGCGGTCGACGAGCAACTGGAGCTGGCCGCGCGTCCTGGTCCGCTGGTCGGCGAGCGACAGTCCGGGGATGTTGTGCAGCGCCGGGTCTTTGGCCAGTTCACGAGCGCTGCGACGGATCTCCGCCCAGGTGCCGAGGAGTTGTTCACCCAGGCTGGCGACATCGACCGAGACTTTCGCGTCGCTGCGCGCGAGCTGCGCGTCGACCTCCGCATCGATGCGGCCCGAATCAACGGAACCGGTGCCCGGAACACGCTTCGTCTTCTCGCGGGGTGCGATGTCAACCATGGGTAGAACTCCTTTTCGATGGCCTCACACTGCCGCGCCTGTGGTCAACGCGGAGTCAGCGACCTGACTCCTTAACGGTAGGCAACCTCACGAATATCGACCAATTGTTGAGGGGGGAGCTACAAAATCGACGGAGCAACCCGCCGCGACGGCTGTGCGGATCAGCAATCTGCGCACCCAGTACCGTTGTGGGGTGCTCCCCCTTGTCGTACTGATCGGGATGTCGAGCGCCCTGGTGTTCGGGTCGGCCGACTTCCTGGGTGGGCTCGCCTCCAAGCGAATCAGCTCCCTGCGCGTGACGGCGATCGCCGCGGTGGTGGGACTCGTGCTGCTGCTTGCCGCCTACCCGCTGATCGGGGGCCGGTGGACCACGAGTGCCGTGCTGTTCGGGGGGCTTTCGGGCCTGAGCGGAGCGCTCGCCATTTCGCTCCTGTACGCCTGCCTCGCAATCGGGCCCATGAGCATCCTGTCTCCAGTGACCGCGGTGGTTTCGGCGATCGTGCCGGCAGCAATCGGGATCTTCGTTCGGCACGACCACTTCGGGACCCTCGGCTATGTCGCGATCGGGCTCGCGCTCGTCGCCGTCGTCCTGGTCGGTTTCGTTCGAGACCAGCGGGCCGTGAGACCAACGGTGCGGGGCCTCACGATGGCCGTGCTGAGCGGAATCTTCATCGGGCTCTTCCTTGTGTTGATCGATCTGACGCCCGCGAACTCCGGCCTCGTGCCACTGATCGCCAACCGCGCCGTCAACGCGATCATCATGTTTGCCACCGTCGGTGCCATCGCAGTGGTCGCCCGGCGTCGGGGAAAGCCCACAGCGACCGGCGGGTGGAGACCCGGCATCGTGCTGGCCATCGCCTGCGGACTCGTGGATGCCACAGCCAATTCGGGCCTGCTCCTGGGCATCCGGCTGGGAGACCTCACGGTCATCGCGGTGCTCACCGCGCTCTACCCGGCCGGCACAATCATCCTCGCGGCCATCGTTTTGAAGGAGCGGATCGCAGTCGTGCAGTACGCCGGGCTCGCCCTCGCGATCGCGGCCGGAGCGCTCCTGGCCATCGACTGACCGGGTATATAGTTAACACACATCAACTAATTTTTGGCGCCCGCAGACGTACGCCTCATAACACTGGAGGCCTCATTCGTGGCTGAGAAGGCTGCCCGCAAGGGCGCATTCCACAAGGATCACCCCCGCTACAAGTGGATCGCACTGAGCAACACCACGCTCGGCATCCTGATGGCGACCATCAACGGTTCGATCGTGCTGATCTCGCTGCCGTCCATCTTCAAAGGCGTCAAGATCAACCCGCTCGACCCGAGCAACACCAGCTACCTGCTGTGGATGCTGATGGGCTACATCCTCGTCACCGCGGTCCTGGTCGTCAGCTTCGGGCGACTCGGCGACATCTACGGCCGGGTACGGATCTACAACCTCGGCTTCGTCATCTTCACCCTCGCGGCCGTCGCGCTGTCACTCGACCCGCTCACCGGCGGCAGCGGCGCCCTCTGGCTGATCCTCTGGCGTGTCGTACAGGCGGTCGGCGGATCCATGCTGTTCGCCAACTCGACGGCCATCCTCACGGACGCGTTCCCGCCCAACCGACGCGGGTTCGCGCTCGGACTCAACCAGGTCGCCGCCATTGCGGGAACGTTCCTCGGCCTGATCATCGGTGGAATCCTCGCGTCCATCGACTGGCACCTCGTCTTCATCGTGAGCGTGCCGTTCGGCATCATCGGAACCATCTGGGCGTACATATCGCTGCACGAGTCCGGTACCCGCAACCCGGGCGCCAAGGTCGACTGGCCCGGAAACTTCGTCTTCGGCATCGGTCTTGTGGCCCTGCTGGCCGGAATCACCTACGGCATCCAGCCCTACGGCGGCAGCACCCAGGGCTGGGGCAACCCGTGGGTTCTCGCCGGCATCATCGGCGGCATCATCCTGTTGATCGGGTTCGTGTTCCTCGAGCTGCGG